>Ga0208695_1000065_pt1 | contig 143549 bp, 124 predicted proteins | sample AD_UKC111_MetaG_FD_184449 | JGI IMG/M metagenome (GOLD analysis project Ga0208695, IMG submission 184449) | Active sludge microbial communities of municipal wastewater-treating anaerobic digesters from Hong Kong - AD_UKC111_MetaG (SPAdes)... | ecosystem: Engineered > Bioreactor > Anaerobic >... | reverse complement strand
AAGTTACCACCCAGGTGTATCACATCTATGCAGACCATCTCGACACCCCGCGCCTGATCACGAAAGCGACGGATCAGAGTATGGTGTGGAGCTGGATCAGTGCCGAGCCGTTTGGGGCAACGGCTCCAAACGCGAATCCGAATAATCTCGGAACCTTTGTCTTTAATCAACGGTTTCCGGGCCAGGTCTATGACGCAGAAACAAATCTGCATCAGAACCATCATCGGGAGTTTCAAGCTTTAAGAGGAGGATATCTGCAGAGTGATCCGATTGGGCTTAAGGGCGGCATTAATACGTACAGCTACGTTAGCGGGAATCCTACTAACAATGTTGATCCTACGGGGTTGATCAAATGGACGGGTACTTCCCTTTCAGTAGGAGGAGATATACGTGGAGCAGGGGGTAGCGTAGAAATATTTACGCTTACTAGCGAGTGTGTGAACAAAAAAAGAGTAGTAACACGAGTTCGAGCTACTTATTTTGGATTAAGTGTAGGCTCACCCTTTAATTACACAGGAGGATTTGCAGAATTCAAAGATTCTTTAACAGAACCAAATGCTAGTGTTTTTAATGGCACAGCCTCCAAGTTCAGCTTAGGCAGTATTGGTACTCCTGCAGGTGGACTTGTGTTGTATCAAGCAACCCAGCTGGGTGGAGCAGGTTCTAGTGGTTGGTTAAATTACCAGATAGGAATTGACATAGGTGCCGTTTCGTGGGCTAGCCATGGCAAATCTGAAGTACTGTGGGCTAGTTCAGAGAAGTGCGATTGTTGAAAACACGAGAATATGATGCTGCTTGTTTTCTTAATCATTGTGTTTGTATTTTTTGGTAATCTAAGCCTGATACTTCATATGCGTTTTTTAAAACGCTTGGAATGTGAGGCTTCCCATGCATTTGAAAACGCTGGATACCCCAGCCAAATTAATGCCTTTCTACCTCCTGGATTTAGGAACAAAAAATATGCATCTTGGCTCCACGAATTAGATAAAAAGGAAATTCCCGCTTCCATTAAGAAACTCTATCACTGGAGTCAGGTAACGTGGGCCTTAGCTTTTGCTACCTGGCTATTAGGAATACTGTTTACATTTATGTGAAAGTGAGCCGATCATGCAAGAAATTGAAATCGCTAAACCAAGATCCTCATTCATCACCGTGCTTGCTTGGATTTTTATTGTGATAGCTAGCTTTGCTACGTTAATTTCCCTATTTCAAAACATTATGCTTAACACAATGTTTCCTTTGGACGAAATGCGCTCGTCGATGGCTGAGATCAAAAGTAAGCAGCAAATGCCGTTTTTCATGCAGTTTATGTTTGAGCACATTCGCGGAATAGTCGCTCTATTCTTTGTGCTATCTGCTCTTACTCTGTGTTGTGCTATTGGCCTGCTCAAACGAAAAAACTGGGCCCGGGTTATTTTTGTTGGAATTTTGGCTTTGGGAATTGTGTGGAACGCTGGTGGATTCATCCTTTCGCTTTTTTTATTTTCCTCCTCTTCTTTTCTTCCGGCCAACATCCCGTCGGCGGGTCAGGATGACTTTGAAACGATGAAGTACACCATGATAGGATTTAACGGTGTGCTAGCGGTGGGCTTTTCAGTAGTTTTCGGCTGGATTATTAAACGCTTATTTTCTAAAAAAATTAAGGACGAATTCTCAAAGGCTTAATAGGAACAGCAAGAGAAACGGGTGTTTTCTCCAAATATTTTTCATACCGCTAGATTAGTCCGGTTAAGCTGGCTTTTAACTTCAAAAACTCTTCATGTGCTTTTTCAGCACTAATTGCCTAAAAAACCGCATAAATAATGGAAATTGGGAGTCTTGCACCCGTGAAATCAAGTAATAAAATTGCAAACAATGTCTTATCAATTTTCCTAAATATCATTTTTGCGGTTACGCCAGTTGTTCTATATTTTTTAGCTGATTTATATTCCGGATCGATTGAGTACCTCATAGTTGCTATTTTTTACTTCAGCATTTCTGTTCTTTTGTGGTGGCTTAACTTATTTAGTAATAGCGATGAAAATTGCGCAGGATTTTTAGCTTGAATCGCTTTGTAATACAAAGAAACATACCTTGGGGGCTTGCCGCTTTTTATCCACTCCTTGGCATTGCGTACGTATCGCTTGGAAATACCTCAGATCCTAATTTCACGCCGTTACTAATTCCGCGCACCCAGTTTTGGATTTCATATTGGTGGATGGTGCTCGGAACATCCTTCCTAGTTCCTCTGCTCGTCTTTTTGCTTCATGCATTTATGAACCAGAGACTTGCATGGTTTAAACGCATTATTTGGACGATTGCAATTTTCAGCTTTGGCTTTTTTGTAAGCCCTGTCTATTGGTGGCTTTATAGCGAGGCAAGCCAGAAATCAAAGGTTCCAGCTTAGGCTTCCTTACTCTGGTATCAGATTAATGATCCTTAGATACAGGTCTGTTGTCCACTCTAAAGATGAAGAAGGATCGGGCACTAGTTTGGATAACCTGCAGAGGAAAATCAATTCATTCTGAATGCTGAATGTGCTTTACCCTAATATTTATGCACCTTTTAAGCACTAATTGCCTCAAAAGCCGCATAAAGATTGCGGTAAAGCACTTTGGATTCTTTGTAAAGCGGTGGGATATGTTTTGCGAGGTAATGTCACGCAAAAAGTTAATTCAAAACGCAAGCAAAAGTGTAGGTGTGAATGTGGACGGAATTGAATTTTAAATGAGTCGTACTTTTATTTTTGTATTGATAAGTATTGCCCTTGTTGTTGGGGTGGTCGCACAAGTGTTTCTCACACCCCACTATTCGCCCGCTCCTAAAGAGAGTGAGATTGCTCTTTTAAACATTCATTTAGAAACTAAAGATTTACGTGATGCGCTTGTAACTGCGATTAAAGGGCACCAGTCTGTTGAACAAGCCTCCATTGTAAAAAAATCAATAGCGAGCAAATACATCGAAGACCTTACTGTGCTAAAGGATGGAATTTTAGCGATAAAGGTAGGTTTACCCTCAAAAGAAAGTAAAAAAACTCTTGCAGTATGGGTGTGGTTTATTCCAGTGCAGGATGCGCAGGGCGGTGTTGATTGGACGTGTGTCGCTTATCCCAAAAAAAGTCTAACCAAGCAATGCGATTAGAAAAGTGTGGTTACTGGCTTTATGAAATTTTTTTAACACACCTGACCATACTCTATTTTGCGAAAAATCTTCAATATATGGACGCTCAGTAGTTGTCTCCGCCATAGTGAAGGATTGTGAATGTCCCTAAAGATAAAAAAAGTAACAATTCATCATTGTTCAAAATGCGCTTACGAATTTGAGGTTACGCGTAAGGAGAGGGTTGCTAATAAATTAAGTTATCTCCTATATCCTTTTCATGGACCGAATACGACAATCAATAAATTATCATATGTAAAATGCCCAAACTGTGGGCAGGAGGAGGAAGATCAATCTATCAGATTTTTTAGGTATTTCCGCCCTAGAACCGCACTTATTTTAATACTGATCTTATTCTTGTTAATCGCCATTATCGACTCTATTGCAAACGGATAATAGAATTAAAATTTCTGCCAAGCGGATAGAGATTACATCATCTAGAACAAGTTGTTGGAGTATTCACCTCCTATCTCCTCTGGCACAATGGCAGCAGCATTGAATTGGTAGGCTTTAACTATTGAATTTCCTAATCTTTGACTAAATAAACCCTATGGCTGCTAGCTTGCTTACGGACCGTATTGATGATGTCGTGGTTTTAAAAATTGCTAATCCCATGCAGCGTAACGCGCTATCTGCAGAGATTTGCGCAGCTGCGGTTGAGGTTTTTAATGTGCTGGGGGATGATGCTTCGGTCGCGGCTATTGTGCTTACAGGGCAGGGCGAACATTTTTGTTCAGGCAGTGAGCCGGGTCGCTTGCGGCAAATGCTTGCTCAGGACGATACCGTGCAGGCTGAAGCTTTTAAGTTATTGGGCAGTTGGGTGGAGGCTATTCGCTTGTGTGAAAAGCCCGTCATCGCTGCGGTTGAAGGGGCCGCCGTTAATGCAGGCTGTGCTCTTGCGCTGGCTTGCGATCTGATTGTGGCGGCTGAACAAGCCCAATTTAGTTTAACTTATAGCCAGTTGGGTTTGAGTACGGATAGTGGCGTGAGTTGGCTGTTATCCCGCCGTCTGCCGCAGGCAATCGTGTTTGAAATGGCAGTATTAGCCCACCCGATGAGTGGAGCTCGTCTGGCGCATTTAGGGGCAGTCAATAAGGTCTGTGATAAAGGTAAAGCCTTGCAGGAAGCATTATGGCTAGCGCAGGAATTGGCCCAAGGCCCGCGGGAAGTCATCGCTTCTATCAAACAACTGCTTTCTGATGAGTTACAGGGTCGTCCATTAGCAGAGTATTTGAATACCGAATGCGATGTCTTTTTTCGTCATCTTTTCGCTGCCGATGCCAAGGAAGGGTTACAGGCTTTCCTTGAAAACAGACCCGCCAGATTTTCCAAAAAAGCCTGAGATTAAGCCTAATATTTATAAGGGTTTTCAGGAATTTTTCATTGAAAAACCGCATAAATAAAGGGGTAAGAAATTTTATTTTTAATTTCTTTTCTAAGCTATTGTGTCTTCCTGCGGGGCTTTGTTCTGCCAGAGTGGGGTCTTGGAGTATGTGCCTAGGCATTCATGATTTAAAAAGAGAATACATCTGTGGAATCAGGAGAGAAGATGAGCAGTACGGATGATGAGTTTTCTGGGACACGGGCGCTGGCCGCCAACCAGTCTCTGGATTTGCTGGCTCTTGAGCAATGGATGGGTCAGCACATCGCAGGCTTTTCTGGTCCCATTGTGATTGAACAGTTCAAGGGTGGACAATCTAATCCTACTTTCAAGCTAAGCACGCCCCAGCAGAGCTATGTGTTGCGTGCCAAACCGGGGCCGCAAGCGCAGTTGCTGGCTTCTGCGCATGCGATCGAACGGGAATATGCCGTGATGCATGCCTTGCGGGAAAGTGAAGTGCCTGTACCCAAAATGTACGCCCTTTGCCAGGATGAGTCTGTGATTGGACGTGCGTTTTTCGTGATGGAATATGTAGAAGGCCGCGTGTTTTGGGAGCAGTCCTTACCTAAGCTGCCGCCGAAAGAACGATGGGCAGTTTATATGGAAATGAATCGGGTGATCGCTGCTTTGCATCGGATCGATTATGCTGCGGTTGGTTTAGGTGATTTTGGAAAGCCCGGCAATTATTTTGAACGGCAGATCGCTCGCTGGACTAAACAGTACCGGGCCAGTGAAACCGAGCCAATTGAAGCCATGGAGCAGCTTATTGCTTGGTTGCCACAACATATTCCGGCCGGGGATGAGACCAGCCTTGTGCATGGAGATTTTCGCCTGGATAACATGGTTTTTCATCCTACTGAAGCGCGTGTACTGGCAGTACTGGATTGGGAGCTCTCCACCTTGGGTCACCCTCTGGCGGACTTTAGCTACCATTTGATGGGCTGGCATATTCCACCTGGCCAGTTTCGCGGTATTGGAGGTTTGGATTTAGCGGCGCTCAATATTCCTGGACAAGCGCAATATATTGCAGCTTATTGCCAGGCGACAGGCCGCAAGGGTATTGCACCCCAAGATTTGCGCTTTTATATGGCCTACAACCTGTTTCGATTGGCAGGAATTTTGCAGGGCATTATGAAGCGGGTAGTGGACGGAACAGCTTCTTCAGCACAAGCCTTGCAGGCAGGGCGTTCTGCTAAAACCTTGGCGCAAATGGGCTGGAAATATGCACAAGAATTAGCGGGATAAGACTTCAGTTCCTGCTCACACCATTGTTCCGGGGAAGCAGGCCCTAGTCATAGGCTCGGCGAAAAGTTAAATTAATTCTTTGCGCGCCTAGTAAAGCATCTTCTCCCGCCGCCAGGGGTTTGATGCCGTGGAACATTAAGCGCGCAGGCCCGCCAAATACCAGGGCATCGCCGTCTTGTAAAACTAAGCTCTGGGTTTTATCGCTCCGTTTTAATCCACCCAGCAGAAATATAGCGGGTAGGCCTAAAGAAAAAGACACAATAGGTTGAGCATCACCTCTTAATGCATCAGCTTCATCTTTGTCTTGATGTAGGCTCATTTTGGCCCCAGGCTGATAACAGTTAATTAAACACACATTAGGGTCAAACTTTGGAAAGCCCGCCAGTTCAGCAGCTTCCTGCACAAGCTTGTACAGCAGAGGAGGAATAGGGGGCCAGGGCTTTTTAGATAAGGGATCTTTCTGGCTATACTGGTAACCCTTGCGGTCGCTAATCCAGCCGTAATCTCCACAGTTACTCATGGCTACAGACATTTTTTTGCCTCCCGGGGTAATAAAATAGCGCAACACAGCTTTTTGCAAAACGCTTTTTATCTCCGGAAGAATGATGGCGCTTACAAAGAAACTTGGCAGGAGAATGACTCCAGGGCGAAGCGTCTGTATCTCTTCACACTTACTAAACAATAAAGCTTGAACGCTCATTCGGTTCGTGCAAGGCTCGCCCATAAATGGGCAATCGCCAAAGATCGATAGGGAGCATAACGGCTTAGTATCTGTTCTGCTTGAATGATCGTAATTTTTTCAGTTGAATGCAGCATGCGTCGCAAAGCTTCTCGTACTGCACTATCTCCTTGCAGTTCACAATCGTTAAACCCATAGCCACGTAGCAGGGTATAGTTAACTGTCCAGGGCCCTATTCCCTTGATGGCTAGTAAGGTTTTAGTCATTAAGTGAACATCAGGCTTGGTCACTAACCATTCTTCTAAAGGTAAATCCCCATTTTCCACAAGCTGTGCAACACGAACAATTGCCTGTGCCTTCGCCTCAGAAAATCGGTTCATTTTTAGCGTCTGGATAGACAGTTGTGCTACGGCACCTGCATCGGGATAAGCAAAAAAACCAGAGGAGTGCCGCATATTGGCTAGCTGTATAAAAGCGCTTCGTAGCTGCACTGCAAAAGCTAAATTGATCTGCTGTGCAATAATCGCCCAGCTTAAGGCTTCAAATACCGTTGCCGTCTGCGCAATGCGTAGACCCCGCTGCTCTGAGATCAGTTTACCTAACCAAGGGTCAAGCAAAAATCTTTTTTCAAAACTTTCTACTTCCCATTGCAGAGACAAGAGCCGTTGTGCAACTGACGTTAATTGATTAAGCGCAGGCATTTTTCCATCGGCCTGTACGGTGCAAACTGCAAAATTCTTTTGTATTTGCAACTGTAGCGTGCAGATAACTCCTTCTAAGACAATTCCTTTAATAAGCAGATCACCTTCTACCCGTTCTGCGAGTTGTTGCTTATCCCGGCCATGAAAAATCAGCACTTCTTTACTGCGATAAGCTTTCGGCAAGGGAAGTTCAAATTGCATCATATTGATGAGAAGCTAGGCGATAAAAGGCAGAGTGACCTTCCTATCGCATTAGCGAGGCAAGTTCGAATAACCCATCAGGAATTGATCTACTGCCCGCGCACATTGGCGCCCTTCCCGGATGGCCCAAACCACCAGTGACTGCCCGCGCCGCATATCTCCTGCGGCAAAGACCTTCTCTACATTGGTGAAATAGCCGCCCTCATCTGAAGAGGCACGCGCATTGCCGCGAGCATCTTTTTCCACACCGAAGGCCTCCAGAACCGCTTGAGCAGGGCTTATAAAGCCCATCGCCAGTAAAACCAGATCTGCACGGAGTCTTTTTTCAGAGCCGGCGATTTCTCGCATGCGGCCGTTTTCCCATTCTACTGCCGCGGTCAGTACATGCGTGAGCTTGCCCTGTGCATCAGCTTCAAAACGTTTGGTAGTGATTGCAAATTCACGCTCCACGCCTTCTTCATGGCTGCTGGAAGTACGCAGTTTTAATGGCCAGTATGGCCAAGTCAGCTGTTTGTTTTCCTGCAGCGGTGGCTCTGGCATGAGTTCCAATTGAGTCACGCTTGCGGCGCCTTGCCGGTTACTGGTGCCCACGCAATCGCTACCGGTATCTCCTCCACCAATCACCAGCACGTGTTTTCCGGTGGCCAGAATTTGTGTCTCTAATCTGTCACCTGCATTCACTTTATTTTGTAGCGGTAAAAACTCCATCGCGAAATGCACACCTTTAAGTTCGCGCCCGGGTATTAGCAAGTCGCGTGGCTGTTCCGCTCCTCCCGCTAAGATGATGGCGTCAAACTGCTGCATTAATTCCTGGGGCGTGATGTGGTGTTTAGACCCATTGCTAATGCAAGAATCTAGCTGTTTTTCCCCCACAAACACTTCGGTGCGAAATTCCACCCCTTCCTGCTGCATCTGCAGCACACGGCGGTCAATCAAATGCTTTTCCATTTTGAAGTCTGGAATACCGTAGCGTAATAATCCTCCCACCCGATCATTTTTTTCAAAAACCGTCACGGCATGCCCGACCCGGGCAAGCTGCTGTGCAGCGGCCAGTCCAGCCGGCCCAGAACCGACCACGGCGACTTTTTTACCAGTAGGAGCAGAGGCTTTTTCAGGCACAACCCATCCCTGTTCCCAGGCTTTATCAATAATGGCATGTTCTATGGATTTGATGCCTACCGGTTTATCTTCAATATTGAGCGTGCACGCGGCTTCGCAGGGAGCAGGGCAGATACGACCCGTAAATTCCGGAAAATTATTGGTAGAGTGCAGGACGGCTAAGGCATTTTTCCAGTCCTGTTGGTAGACAAGGTCATTAAAGTCCGGAATTATATTATTGACAGGGCAGCCGTTATTGCAAAAAGGGATACCACAATCCATACAGCGTGCGCCTTGTTTGGCGGCATCTTCGTCACTTAGGCGCAGCACAAATTCTTTGTAGTTTTTAAGACGTTCCTGTACCGGAAGATAACTTTCTTCCAGTCGGTCTAGCTCCATAAAGCCGGTTATTTTTCCCATAAGAACTTTCTTGCTTTTCTCAAAAAAAACAGGTTTTCAAATTTAAGCGGCATGTTTAGAGGGCAAAGCCATGGTGTTTTCTGCCCTTTGTTTTAGAGCTCGCTTATATTCTGTGGGGAATACCTTCACAAATTTTTTGCGACTGACTGTCCAGTGATCCAGAATAAACTGGGCGCGCTGGCTGGCGGTTAGCTTAAGGTGGCGTTCAATCAGGCTTTTGAGCAGTATTTCATCTGCTGTACCTTGGTGCCAGAGGGACGCATCACTTTCCGACTCTTGATCACTTACGCCCAGCACCTGCTCTAATTCAACTTGCGCGGTATTACATTTGCTTGCGAAAGTGCCTTCTGCATCAAACACATAGGCAAGACCTCCGCTCATGCCGGCTGCAAAATTTCGTCCTGTATTACCCAACACTACGACGGTTCCACCGGTCATATACTCGCAAGCATGGTCTCCTGTACCTTCAACCACTGCAGTGGCTCCTGAGTTCCGTACAGCAAAGCGTTCTCCGGCTACTCCATTTAAAAACGCTTCTCCTTCAATAGCCCCATATAAAACCGTATTGCCCACAATAATATTTTCGTGAGCAAGACCCCGAAACTCTGCGGGGCTACGAATAATGAGGCGTCCACCGGACAAGCCTTTTCCTACATAATCATTGCTTTCGCCTATCAGATCCAGCGTAATGCCTCGCGCTAAAAATGCCCCAAACGATTGTCCGGCCGTGCCGTGCAATTGAATATGAATGCTGTCATCAGCTAGCCCACTATGACCATAGCGGCGCGCTATTTCACCCGACAGCAGGGTTCCAACAGTACGGTGAGTATTCCGTACTGCAGCCAGAATAGTGACTTTTTCTGCCCGGTCTAAAGCGGTTGCAGCTTGGATGAGAAATTGCTGATCTAAAGCCTTATCTAAGCCGTGATCCTGGCCCTCGCAGGCGCGGATGGGTACCTCGCTTTGCAGCTTAGGTTTATAAAAAATCCGTGAAAAATCCAGTCCCTGTGCTTTCCAATGCGCAATCCCCTTTTTTGTGTCCAGTAAATCGCTGCGGCCAATCATTTCTGCAAAGGTTCGCATCCCTAGTTTTGCCATGATTTCACGCAATTCTTCTGCTACAAAGAAAAAGAAATTCACCACATGTTCGGGTTGGCCCTGGAATTTGGCACGCAATACAGGGTCTTGGGTAGCTACCCCCACCGGGCAGGTATTGAGGTGGCATTTACGCATCATAATGCAGCCACTGGCCACTAAAGGGGCGGTTGCAAAACCTACTTCGTCCGCTCCTAGCAGAGCGGCAATGGCCACATCTCGGCCTGTTTTCATCTGACCATCTGCCTGCAGGGTGACACGACCTCGCAAGCGGTTCAGTACCAAGGTTTGTTGTGCTTCCGCTAGGCCCATTTCCCAGGGAGTGCCGGTGTGTTTCACAGAAGAAACGGGGGAGGCACCTGTACCGCCATCGTGCCCGGCAATCACAATGTGGTCTGCTTTTGCCTTGGAGACCCCAGCGGCAATAGTGCCTACACCGACCTCACTGACAAGTTTTACGGAGACGGATGCATGAGGATTAGCATTTTTTAAATCATGGATAAGCTGGGCAAGATCTTCAATAGAATAAATATCATGATGCGGCGGAGGGGAGATTAAACCCACCCCAGGCAGGCTATAACGCAGCTTTCCAATGTAAGTAGAAACCTTGTGACCAGGCAACTGACCGCCCTCTCCAGGTTTAGCTCCCTGTGCCATCTTGATTTGAATTTGATCCGCAGAGGCAAGATATTGCGCAGTCACGCCAAAGCGTCCTGAGGCTACTTGTTTAATTCTGCTGCGCAGGGAATCGCCAGCTTTCAGAGGAATATCAGCTCGAATATCCGCGTGGGGTAATAGGCTACCCACCGTATCTCCTGTTTTAATGATTGAAATAAAGCGCTGATTCGAAGAGCCGCTCAGTGAAGATTGAGCCTGTGCAGCTTGCATTTCTTTTACATAGCGTAACTCGTCTTCACCCCCTTCACCGGTATTGCTTTTTCCGCCCATACGATTCATGGCGATGGCCAGGGTTGTATGCGCTTCGGTACTAATAGAACCCAAGGACATGGCGCCGGTGGCAAAGCGTTTAACAATTTCACTGGCAGGTTCGACCTCTGCTAAAGAAATGGGCATGGTCTGTTCGAACTTAAATTCGAATAATCCCCGCAGGGTCATGTGTTGCCGGCTCTGCTCGTTAATCAGATGGGCATAAGTTTTGTATTTTTCTTGAGCATGCGTTGAACCCTTCGGTGCTCGCACGGCATGCTGCAGATTAGCTACCGTATCCGGGCTCCATAAATGGGCTTCTCCGCGTACCCGCCAGACGTATTCTCCGCCGGCATCTAACATGGTTTGCAGCAGAGCATCTTTTCCAAAAGCAGCGCGATGCAGGCGCAGTGCTTCTTCGGCTATTTCGAACAGACCCACCCCTTCTATTTGTGTGGATGTTCCTTTGAAATAACGGTCAATCAATTCACGATTAAGCCCTACTGCCTCAAAAATTTGCGCACCACAATAAGACATATAGGTAGAAATACCCATTTTGGACATGACCTTATTCAGGCCTTTTCCAATAGCTTTCACATAATTTTTGATCGCTTTTTCAGAGCCAAAGTCTGCAGGGAAATGAGCAGCCATATCTCTGATGCTGTGCATGGCTAGCCAGGGGTGAACCGCCTCTGCACCGTAAGCGGCCAGCAGCGCAAAATGATGCACTTCACGTGCTGATCCTGTTTCCACCACCAGCCCGGTTGCAGAACGCAGACCCGTGGCGATTAAATGTTGATGCACCGCTGAAGTCGCTAGCAAGGCAGGGATAGCGACAAACGCTTCAGTCATTTTGCGATCACTGATCACCACAATGGAATAACCTTGCTTGACTGCATCTACCGCTTCTGCACATAAAGAGGCAAGACGCGCTTCAATGCCTTCCTTGCCCCAAATGGTTGGATAGGTAATATCCAGAAAATAGCTTTTAAATTTATTGCGGGTGAGAGCCTGGATATGCCGAATCTTGGCCATATCTTCAAATGTCAATATAGGTTGGCTTACCTCTAGACGCAGGGGTGGGTTAATGTTGTAAATATCCAGAACATTGGGGCGGGGCCCAATAAAGGTCACCAAAGACATGACCAACTGCTCGCGAATCGGATCAATCGGCGGGTTAGTGACCTGAGCAAATAGCTGCTTGAAATAACTGTACAGAGGTTTATTTTTCTCGGAAAGCACAGCCAGGGGAGCGTCATTTCCCATTGAACCGATAGCTTCTTCGGCTTGCAAGGCCATAGGCGCCATCAAAAGTTTAAGATCTTCCTGCGTATAGCCAAAAGCTTGCTGGGTATCGAGCAAACTGACATGGGTACGCGGACCATCATCCGGTTGAGTGGGAACCTCATCAATTTTGATACGTATGGCATCAATCCATTGTTTATAGGGTTTGCTGTTGGAGAGCTGGTTTTTTAGCTCGTCATCCTCAATAATCCGACCTAAGTCAAGATCGACCAGAAACATTTTTCCTGGCTGCAAGCGCCATTTTTTCCTGATTTTTTCCTGTGGAATGGGAAGGACTCCCGCCTCAGAGGCCATAACGACCCAATCATTATCAGTAAGCCAGTAGCGGGCTGGCCTTAAGCCATTGCGATCCAGGGTCGCACCAATCTTGCGCCCGTCAGTAAAGGCAAGCGCGGCCGGGCCATCCCACGGTTCCATCATTGCAGCGTGATATTCATAAAAGGCGCGGCGATTTTCATCCATCAGCGTATGCTGCTCCCATGCTTCAGGAATCATCATCATGACTGCATGTTCCAGTGGGTAGCCTGCCATTAACAGCAATTCCAAACAGTTATCAAAAGTTGCGGTATCAGACTGACCTTCATACACAATCGGATAAAGCTTTCTTAAGTCTTCCCCCAGTACTGCCGATTTCATGACACCTTCGCGGGCACGCAGCCAGTTGAAATTACCCTTCACCGTATTGATCTCACCGTTGTGTGCAACCAAGCGATAAGGATGCGCTAAAGGCCACTGTGGAAAAGTATTGGTAGAAAACCGCTGATGTACGAGGGCAAGCGCCGAAACACAGCGCTCATCGCTTAAATCCTCGTAATAGCTACCCACCTGATCGGCCAGCAGTAAACCCTTGTAAACAACCGTGCGAGCTGACATGGAGGGAACAAAGTATTCCTTTCCATGTTTAAGTTTGAGAGCCTGGATCGCATGGCTGGCCATTTTGCGGATCACATACAGCTTACGCTCAAAAGCGTCGCTTACCATGATGTCCGGACCTCGTCCGATAAAGATCTGACGAATAAGGGGTTCTTTTTCCCTTACAAAGGGAGACATAGGCATGCTGCGATTTACCGGCACATCTCGCCAACCCAAGACCACTTGACCTTCTGCGCGCACTGTACGTTCTAATTCCTGCTCACAGGCCAGTCGCGACGCATGCTCTTTGGGCAAGAAAATCATCCCTACGCCATACTCTCCGGGCGTCGGCAGTTCAATATTCTGCAAAGCCATCTGCGCTTTATAGAACGCATGAGGTATCTGAATCAGAATTCCGGCCCCATCTCCACACAAAGCATCTGCGCCCACGGCTCCCCGGTGATCTAGGTTTTTAAGAATCAGCAGACCCTGTTGCACAATCTCATGTGTCTTATGGCCTTTTATGTGCGCAACAAAGCCAACGCCACAGGCATCATGCTCCCGCATTGGCTCATAAAGTCCAAATCTTTGTGCGGTTTCTTGTTCTGAAGGAGTGGTACTTAAAGAAGTGTTCATGAGTAAGAATTGACGTTTTAATAACAACAGCTAGGAAAAATTTGAAGTGAAATTCGCATTCAGATTTGAAAACGGTATTTCATAGTACAAAGAGCATTATTGAGTGCAACTTCTTAAATGTAATAATGTTTCTGAGCATTTTTTAGCTTGAACATGGTGGACTGACTTTAAAAGTTAACTCTAATCTTCATAGGCGTTTTGAAGGTTTTTTGCTTTACCAACCCGGGAAATAAGGATCTAAACCTTTCTTATTTACTTTTTTGAAAGCAGAAATAACTTTTTGATGAGAGTAAAACAATGCAGGACTGTTGCTCTACATCCGTAGAATTGATTTAGTTACTTTTCCTATGTTTTTTTTCTTTAAGAGAAGGTACTTGCTGTACTCTACAGGTTTTTGATTTAAAAACCTTGATCGTTGATAGGGTAGGGTGAATTATTCAGTGGTAAGTGAACTTTCTTCTCAGAATTTATTACCTTTGGCCCACTCTGGCGGCCATCTTCTTGAGGATCATCTTAAATCGGTAGCGCAACTAGCAGCAGAGTTTTCAGAACAATTTGATAAAAATGATCTGAAAAAACGATGGGCTTATCTGGCGGGTCTGTGGCACGACCTGGGCAAGTACAGACCTGGTTTTCAGCGCTATGTGAGACTCGCAGATAACACTGATGCCCACATTGAAGGTAAAGTTGGGGGGCGCGAGAAAACTCATTCTGCTGCTGGTGCCCTTTGGGCCATACGGCAGCTCAATCAGCCCAACCGATCTTTTGGCAACATTCTTGCCTACCTGATTGCGGGTCACCATGCGGGGCTGGCCGATTGGAGCGGGGAGCTGGAATGGCGCCTGCAAAGTGAGGATGCGCAACGGGAACTCGCAGAAGCGTTAGTCCAAGCCCCGCCAGAAATTCTTGAGCTCCCCGCTGCCTTGGCTGTCCATCTCCCTGGAGGGTCTTCTGGCTTCGCCCTGTGGATTCGCATGCTCTTCTCATGCCTGGTGGACGCGGATTTTCTGGATACCGAGGCGCATTTCGATGCCGACAAGCCAGCCCGGCGCGAAGGCTTTCCCAGCCTGGCGCAAATGCGCGAAGCATTTGATGCTCACATGGCTGCCATGCCCGTGGCGGCTACCCCTGTCAATACTTTGCGCGCCGACATCCTGCGCCAGTGCCGCGCCAAGGCGGCCCTCTCCCCCGGTTTTTTCTCGCTCACCGTGCCCACAGGGGGCGGCAAGACCCTATCCAGCCTAGCGTTTGCTCTGGAGCATGCGCTGGCCCATGGCAAGCGGCGGATCGTCTACGCCATCCCCTACACCAGCATCATCGAGCAGACGGCAGACGTGTTTCGCAACGTGTTCCAAGCCTTGGGCGACGAGGTACTGATCGAACACCACAGCCAAGCCGAGTCGTCTGCAGCGGACGAGACCGCCCGCAGCCGCCTAGCTTGCGAGAACTGGGATGCACCCCTGGTCGTCACCACCAACGTGCAGCTGTTCGAATCGCTGTTTGCCGTCAAAACCTCACGTTGTCGCAAGCTGCACAACCTGGTGGGCAGCGTCATCGTGCTGGACGAAGCGCAGCAGATCCCGCCGGCATTCCTACAGCCCATTCTGGACGTGCTCAAATTGCTGGTCGCGCACTACGGCGTCACGGTGGTGCTGTGTACCGCCACGCAGCCTGCCTTGAACAGCACTGACTACTTCGACGCCAGTAAGAACCTGCGCGGGCTCACCGACGTGCGCGAGATCATCGACGACCCCGATACCTTGTTTGCGGCCCTCAAGCGTGTGAAGGTCCTGTTGCCGCCCGACTGGACCACCCCCACCCCTTGGGCCGACATCGCTGCGCAGCTTAGCGCGGAAGACTGCGTGCTCGCCATCGTCAATACCCGAAAAGCTGCACGTGAGCTGCAGCGCCTCATGCCCGAAGGGACTTTGCACCTGTCGGCGCTGATGTGCGGTGCGCACCGCAAGGATGTCATTGCCCACATTAAAGCCCGCTTGAAGGCCAAACGCGAAGGGTTCGACAATCACCCGCTGCGCGTTGTCAGCACCCAACTGGTGGAGGCAGGCGTGGATATTGACTTCCCCGTGGTGTATCGCGCGCTGGCGGGGCTCGATTCCATTGCCCAAGCTGCAGGCCGTTGCAACCGCGAAGGGTGCCTGGACGGACTGGGGCGTGTGGTGGTGTTTGTACCGCCAGAAAAGCCGCCACAGGGCCATCTGTGCAAAGGGGCCGATGCTTGCGTCAACACCTTGCATGGGCAAGCACAGGACCCTTTGGCACGCGGCCTCTTTGCGCGCTACTTCACGGACTTCTACTACTCGGTGGATTTGGACCAGCATGGCATCGTGAACCTGCTCACCGTGCAGCCGCGTGATCTGGCGGTGAAGTTCCGAACCGCTGCTGAGGCGTTCCGGCTGATCGACGATGCCGAATCGGCTACCGTGGTGGTGCGCTACGCGGCGCATCAAGAGCACATCGAGAGCCTGCTAGCCTCCCTCACCGCCGAAGGCCCCCAACGCCGGTTGATGCGCAAGCTGCAGCGCTACACCGTCACTGTTCCTCAGCGCCTGGCCACGCAGATGTTCAACCAGGGCGATCTCACGCTTCCCATGCCTGGGCTATATGTGCTTGCAGACACTGATAATTTGTACAGTAATATTCTCGGTTTGGTTGGTGATGCCGACCTTTATAACCCCAGCGGTTTTGCCATCTGAAGGAGCCTCATGTCCTTTCGCTTTTCCCTTGAAGTCGCAGGCCCCTTTGCCTGCTTTACCCGTCCCGAGATGAAGGTCGAGCGCGTCTCGTATGACGTGATCACCCCTTCGGCTGCCCGCGCCGTGTTTGAGTCTATTTTGTGGAAGCCTGCCATTCGGTGGCGGGTACAGCGTATCGAGGTACTCAAGCCCATCCGCTTCATCAACCTGCGGCGTAATGAGGTCAGCGCCGTCGTCTCTACACGTAATGTCCAGCAGGCCATGGCGGCGGGCAGCGGCATGCTGGGGCTTTACATCGAGGACGAGCGCCAGCAGCGTGCGGGTTACTTTTTACGCGACGTAGCCTACCGCCTCCATGCCGATTTATCCCTGGAAGCGCACTGTACCGAGCCTCTAGCCAAATACACCGAAATGTTCGCCCGCCGCGCCAGCAAAGGCCAGTGCGTGAACCAGCCTTACCTGGGTTGCCGGGAATTCGCGGCGGATTTCCGGCTCGTCACCCCTGAATCCCCAGCTGTTACGCCCATCCCCGACACCCGCGAGCTAGGCTGGATGCTGCACGACCTGGACTTCTCTCGCCCCAGTGATCCACAGCCGCGCTTCTTCAATGCGCGCATGGAGCAAGGCGTGATTGAAGTGCCACCCTTTGAGGAGGCCCGCGGATGATTCTTCAATCCCTGATCGACTACTATCGCCGCAAGTGCGACGACCCGGACCCTGCGCAGCGTCTGCCTGCCTTTGGGTTGGAGCAGAAAGAGATTCCCTTCATCCTGGAGATCAACGCCGAAGGCGAGCTTCTGCAACTGCGCGACACGCGCGAACTGCAGGGCAAGAAGAAGCTGGCCCGTGTGTTCCGCGTGCCCATGGGAGTGAAGAAAACCTCGGGTGTGGCTGCCAACCTGTTGTGGGACTCGCTCGAATACGTACTGGGCGTGGACACCAAAGGCAAGCCCGAGCGCGTGGCCGAGCAGCATGCAGCGTTCCGTGCCCGCATTGCCGCCTTGCCAGAGGCTGCCCGGCAAGATACAGGTATTCAGGCTGTAACGCGGTTTCTGGAGCGCTTGAACTTGCAGCAGCTGCAGAGCCACCCCGCCTGGGCCGACGCATTGGAGAGCAATGCGGTAGTGAGCTTTCGTTTGCAAGGTGACATGGACCTGGTGTGCCAGCGGCCCACCGTAGTGCAAGCAGCACTGAACATTACGTCGGACGAGGATGCACCGCAGGCCATGTGCCTCGTCACAGGCGAGCAAGCCCCGGTAGAACGCTTGCACGCCTCCATCAAAGGTGTGTGGGGGGCGCAGACCTCTGGTGCCAACATCGTCTCCTTCAACGCCCGCGCCTTCGAGTCCTACGGCAAGACAGAACGCCAGGGCGAAAACGCACCGGTCAGCCGCGCCGCTGCCTTTGCCTACACCACCGCGCTAAACCACCTGCTGCGCAAAGACTCACCCCAGCGCATGCAGGTGGGCGATGCATCCACCGTGTTCTGGGCCGAGCGGCAGGACCCGTTTGAAACCATCTTTGGTGATATCTTCCAAGACAACCCGGACGCCAGCACCGATAAGGTGGAAGCCCTGCTCAACGCCGTGCACAGCGGCCATTGGGGGCCTCTGGACAAAGAGCTGCGCTATCACGTACTGGGTCTGGCGCCCAATGCAGCGCGTATCAGCGTTCGCTTCTACCACTGCCTCACGCTGCAAGAGCTGGGCCAGCGCATTGCGCAGCACTTTGAAGATCTGTCACTGCTGCGGGGACCGAACGATCCGCAGTACCCCTCGCTGTTTCGTCTGCTCACCACCGTTGCGCTACAGAACAAGGCCGACAACATTCCGCCCAAGCTGGGCGGGGCCGTGGTGGATGCCATTCTGGCCGGGCCGAATGGGCTTTACCCCAGCCTGTGGCTCAACGCCGCGGTGGGGCGCTGCAGGGCCGAGCAAACCGTCAACTACCTGCGCGCAGCCGCCATAAAAGCCTGCCTGAACCGGCAGATACGCCACTCTAACTCTTTATCTATCTCCCAACTCGCTTCTGCTGCAGGAGCGCCTATTGAAACATCTTTTTCCCCCTCCCTAGAACAGGAGTTTTTGCCTATGCTTGACCTGAGCAATATCAACCCGGCCTACCGGCTGGGGCGTTTATTTGCCGTGCTAGAGAAAATCCAGGAAGAAGCTAACCCTGGTCTTAATGCCACTATTCGTGACCGCTATTATGGTGCGGCTTCCAGCACACCAGTAGCGGTTTTCACCACATTGCTGCGCTTGAAAAACGCGCATCTTAAAAAGCTATTGCCTGGGCGTACTACTGTGTTTGAGAAGTTGCTGGGTGAAGTCTTAGGTCCTATGAACGACTTTCCGAAACACCTGCCACTGCCCGACCAGGGCCGCTTTGCATTAGGTTACTACCACCAGCGGCAAGACTTTTTCACCAAAAAAACTGATAACACTACTACATCCCAGGAAGGAACCTCAGCATGAGCCTTGATAAACCCCTTGCCAACCGCTATGACTTCGTTCTCATTTTTGATGTGAAGGACGGTAACCCCAACGGTGATCCCGACGCAGGCAACATGCCACGCCTGGATGCCGAATCTGGCCATGGGCTGGTGACTGATGTGTCGCTCAAGCGTAAGGTGCGCAATTTTGTGGGACTAGTCAAGAGCGATGATAATGCCGAGCTAGAGACGCAAGGGCAGCCTTTTATGCAAAAGTTTTCCCCTGGTGAAAAGCGCTTTGAAATCTACGTTCGCGAAAAAGCCATCCTCAACCACCAGCACCAGCGCGCCTATTCGGCCTTAAATTTGGATGCAGCGCCCGATGAACAAGCGGAAGATGCTACAGAAAACGCAGCAGCCGATACCAAGAAGAAAAAGCCCGCCAAAGAAAAGCGCAAAGGTAGTGCCGATGAAGTAGGGCTGGCGCGGCAGTGGATGTGCCAGAACTTCTTTGATGTCCGTACTTTTGGTGCCGTTATGTCTACTGGCGTGAATTGCGGCCAGGTGCGCGGCCCTGTGCAGCTGACCTTTGCGCGCTCTGTCGAGCCCATCGTGGCGTTGGAGCATTCCATTACCCGCATGGCTGTAGCCACCGAGGGCGAGGCTGCAAAGCAGCAGGGCGACAACCGCACCATGGGCCGCAAACATACCGTGCCCTACGGCGTGTATGTAGCTCACGGGTTTGTCTCGTCTTTCCTTGCCAAGCAAACGAGATTTGGCCAAGATGATCTGGAGTTATTACTTCAGGCACTGGAACATATGTTTGAGCATGATCGTTCAGCAGCGCGAGGCGAAATGACTACGCGAGGACTCTATGTATTTAAACATGAAAGCGAACTCGGGAATGCACACGCACATACCTTGTTTGATCAATTAAAAATACAAGCTAAAGAACCTGGCTTGCTGGCTCGCAGCTTTTCGGATTATTCGGTTTCCTTTAACGGTACCACGCTGGCAGTAGGAGAGTCCCTTCGGCCTGTAGAAGGTGTAACCCTTACGAGAAGAGTCTGAAGGATTGAGAAACCGCACGCCAATAAAGGTTTTATTGGCACTAAAGAAAAGCCATGGATTCTACTCTTGAATATGTTCCTCTTTCTGCTTTACAACATTGGCAATATTGCCCTCGTCAATGCGGTTTAATTCATCTTGAGCAAGCTTTTGATGAAAATGTATATACCCTGCGCGGACAGGCATTACATGCTCATGTAGATAAACCGGGTTTTGCATCTGTAAAAGGTATTCGTACAGAACGTGCTTTAGCTGTATGGCATGATGAAATTGGTCTGATCGGAAAAGCAGATGCAGTCGAATTTTTACAAAATGGAACCCCTTATCCTGTAGAGTACAAGCAAGGAAATCGCCACAAGGCAGCGGATATAGCAGCGTGCGATGATATCCAACTAGCAGCTCAAGCTCTTTGCTTAGAATTCATGACAGGCAAAAGCGTCAACGAAGGGGCTATCTTTTACTCTTCATCCAAGCGGCGACGCATTGTGTCTATCTCAGCGACTTTACGTTCTGCAGTTTGCCACACAGCAGATCTTGTACGAAAGATGCTCATTAACGCTCAACTACCTCCACCCCTTCCTGAAGATCAGCGGGCAAGAAAATGTAAAGCTTGTTCACTTTTAGAACGCTGTCAGCCAGAAACCGCACAAATCAATCTGCACAATGCCTATCTTTCCCTATTTAATCCAGACACCTAAGCATTAACCTCCCTGGTGCTTATGGACTTAAAAAGTCTTCGGAAGCCATGCATCTTCTTAATACACTTTACATTACGACTGCTGAAACCTATCTACGGTTGGACAACGATACTTTACGCGTAGAGGTGGAGAGAGAAACCAAACTGCGGGTACCGCTTCATCACTTATGCGCAGTGGTTTGTTTTGGTCCAGTGGGTTTATCTCCCATCTTGCTACATCGTTTAGCCGATGAGGGTATTGCACTTGTCTTATTAGAGGAAAACGGACGTTTTAAAGCAAGGTTAGAAGGAGCGGTTTCCGGAAATGTACTTTTACGTCAGGGGCAATTTCAAAGAGTATCAGATCCTGCCTTTACAGTAGTGATGGCTCGCGCTTTCATCGCAGGAAAAATCAAAAACAGCCGCCAGGTATTACAGAGGGGTGCTAGAGAGGCCAAACTCGAGGAAGAAGAGAAAGCGCTTACCCGCACGGCTGAAAATTTAGCAGCAAGTTTACGAGCACTGCCCAGTGCTGAAAACTTAGACGTCCTGCGGGGATTAGAAGGAGAAGCCGCTCGTCAGTATTTTTCTGCCCTTAGTCTTTTGATACGTTCTGATCAGCGCATACATTTCAGCATGCAGGATGGACGAAGCCGTCGCCCGCCGCGCGATAGGCTCAATGCTCTTTTGTCTTTCTTGTACTCGATGTGGATGAACGATTGTCGTAGTGCGCTAGAGGCGGTAGGTTTGGACCCACAAGTAGGGTTTCTCCATGCTTTACGCCCTGGCCGAGCTGCATTAGCGCTAGACTTGATGGAAGAGTTTCGCCCTTGGGCAGAGCGGCTCGCGCTGACCCTAATTAATAGGGGACAGCTTGCATCTGCAGATTTTTTAATGCGAGAAGGAGGAGGTGTATCTTTGCTTCCAGAGGCCCGCAAATTAGTAGTCATAGCGTATCAAGAGCGTAAGCGAGATGAAATTACTCACCCGCTTCTAGCTCAGTCTGTACCGTTTGGTTTAGTCCCTCTTATTCAGGCCCGTCTACTGGCACGTACAGTCCGTGATAAAGATGCGTTTTATATTCCCTTCATAGCGAAATGATGAGAGAAGTATGCTAGTACTGGTCTGCTACGACGTGAATACTGAAACCAAAGAAGGTCGGCGCCGATTACGTAGAGTAGCTCGTGTTTGCGAGAGCACAGGCCAACGGGTGCAAAAATCAGTGTTTGAATGTCAAGTGAATATGGAAAAGTTCGAGGATTTAGAACGTAGATTACTAGCAGAAATTGATGAGCTCGTGGATTGTCTCAGGCTATATCGAATGCCAGACGCCCGAGGTTTCGAAGCACGCGAATATGGAAAGTTTAAGGCGACAGATTTTGATGCACCCTTGGTGCTTTAAAAAGCATTTATGGGTTTAATATTAATTTTGCGCGAACTCTAAGTAACTCAAAAACCTTATAGAGGTTCGCGCGTTCTCTAATTTGTTACTCTTTATGGCTTTTTTTAAATGAGTCTGCCTATAAAACTTCAGAACGAAGAATTTCAGCTTAGGTTCGCGGATAAGGTGGATTTTTTTCAATTCTCACAAAGGGTTAATGATGAGGAGTTACGCCCACTAGCAATGGTGGGCGCGGATTGAAACTGGACGGCCTGCGCATAGACCTGCATACGGTCTTGTTACGCCCACTAGCAATGGTGGGCGCGGATTGAAACCCATGTAATACCCCCAAATTTGGGGGACGGATACCGTTACGCCCACTAGCAATGGTGGGCGCGGATTGAAACTTGCCGTCGATAGGGCCACACTCTCCACCGTTATGTTACGCCCACTAGCAATGGTGGGCGCGGATTGAAACTGCCCTTGCGCTCACTTGTTGGCCTCGATCCACTGCGTTACGCCCACTAGCAATGGTGGGCGCGGATTGAAACTTCGTTGGCCGATAAAAGGGCATCTTCGATCTTTGTTACGCCCACTAGCAATGGTGGGCGCGGATTGAAACATTCGCGCCACATGCAACCCAGACGCCGATTCATGTTACGCCCACTAGCAATGGTGGGCGCGGATTGAAACTTCAGTGGGTCGATCTTTATACAGGCGAAACCTTGGGTTACGCCCACTAGCAATGGTGGGCGCGGATTGAAACGCCTGATCAACCAAAACTCTCGAAAATTATCGCCAGTTACGCCCACTAGCAATGGTGGGCGCGGATTGAAACAACCTGATCCGCGACACGTTCGGCCTGCCCTTTGCCAGTTACGCCCACTAGCAATGGTGGGCGCGGATTGAAACACCGCGCTGCGGCTGCGCTCAAGGCTCACTGTTGGTTACGCCCACTAGCAATGGTGGGCGCGGATTGAAACGCGTCGAATACCCGCCTGCTTTAAAACTTCATCGGGTTACGCCCACTAGCAATGGTGGGCGCGGATTGAAACAAGGAGCCATTAAAAACCTACGCGGTATTGATGCTGTTACGCCCACTAGCAATGGTGGGCGCGGATTGAAACGTACCAATCGCCCTTCGAAAGCTTGCCTATAAACGGTTACGCCCACTAGCAATGGTGGGCGCGGATTGAAACGTGAGTTCGGATTCCGCGTCCCGGTTGTAGCGAAGTTACGCCCACTAGCAATGGTGGGCGCGGATTGAAACAGTATCTCAAGCTTTGCAACTTAAGCGTGAGCTTGGTTACGCCCACTAGCAATGGTGGGCGCGGATTGAAACGAGCGCATGTTGCTCAACGGTGAGATTGCGCACGGTTACGCCCACTAGCAATGGTGGGCGCGGATTGAAACTGATTACGATCAAAAGGCTAAAGATCTTGGCCTGGTTACGCCCACTAGCAATGGTGGGCGCGGATTGAAACTGACATCAGCAACAGACCCACTAGCAGCCTTACCGTTACGCCCACTAGCAATGGTGGGCGCGGATTGAAACATATAAAGCTTTATCGGCTGAGGGTAAAACAGCTGTTACGCCCACTAGCAATGGTGGGCGCGGATTGAAACACATTGGTTGATGAAGACAATATCGGGCTTTGGACTGTTACGCCCACTAGCAATGGTGGGCGCGGATTGAAACAGCGGGATTTTATCCTGCAGATCTACGATAACCCGTTACGCCCACTAGCAATGGTGGGCGCGGATTGAAACAAAAATCGCTTTAGCGCGGGAGACAAGCGCCATGGTTACGCCCACTAGCAATGGTGGGCGCGGATTGAAACACGGTTGTAAAGTGTGTAAGCCTGTGAAAACGCGGTTACGCCCACTAGCAATGGTGGGCGCGGATTGAAACCGTATCTAACGATACGGGCGGCAAGCCGCCACCGCCGTTACGCCCACTAGCAATGGTGGGCGCGGATTGAAACTAAAAGCTGCTGATCCTCAGGGGAGATGCCGAGCTGTTACGCCCACTAGCAATGGTGGGCGCGGATTGAAACAAAATCTCGAATCGTGGTGTTGAAACTTGCGGTTTTGTTACGCCCACTAGCAATGGTGGGCGCGGATTGAAACCAGGCCACGTGATAAACAGACCTTTTATCGTTACTGTTACGCCCACTAGCAATGGTGGGCGCGGATTGAAACGCGGTTGTAGAGTGTGTAAGCCTGCGAAAACGCGCGTTACGCCCACTAGCAATGGTGGGCGCGGATTGAAACAATGGTCATTTCGGAGATGTAGCGGTAGGCGATGGTTACGCCCACTAGCAATGGTGGGCGCGGATTGAAACTATTTTCTCTAGATTAGCGCGGTACTCACTGAGCGATGTTACGCCCACTAGCAATGGTGGGCGCGGATTGAAACCGCGTAGTAGCAGTCACGAGTGCCTGCATATATCGTTACGCCCACTAGCAATGGTGGGCGCGGATTGAAACCCGAACTCAACACGCGTACGGTATTTGTAAGTAGGTTACGCCCACTAGCAATGGTGGGCGCGGATTGAAACACACTGAAAGGTTTAAAGGTTTTGGGACGTTGACGTTACGCCCACTAGCAATGGTGGGCGCGGATTGAAACGATTGCGTTGCTATTAGTCGTAGTACTGTTTAGTGTTACGCCCACTAGCAATGGTGGGCGCGGATTGAAACTTTCAGCGTGTCTAAAAATGCGCCTTTTTTGATGGGTTACGCCCACTAGCAATGGTGGGCGCGGATTGAAACGCACACACAGAAACGTTAATCGCTGAGGTGCAGGGTTACGCCCACTAGCAATGGTGGGCGCGGATTGAAACCCGCCTAGGAAAGAACAGGATAAGCAGCAATGACGTTACGCCCACTAGCAATGGTGGGCGCGGATTGAAACTGAGGCTGAGGGTCTTGTTACGCGCTTACTGCAGGTTACGCCCACTAGCAATGGTGGGCGCGGATTGAAACCCGGGCTGTATCCACCTTAAGGCTCTCCTGCTTGCGTTACGCCCACTAGCAATGGTGGGCGCGGATTGAAACCCCGTATCCGTAACCATTACATCCCGAGTTCTGGCGTTACGCCCACTAGCAATGGTGGGCGCGGATTGAAACGCAAGTTTGTTTGCGTCTCGCCGCCTGATTGCGAGTTACGCCCACTAGCAATGGTGGGCGCGGATTGAAACGAGCCAGGCGATAAAGTCAGCTGCTAAGATTGATGTTACGCCCACTAGCAATGGTGGGCGCGGATTGAAACGCAGCGGCTGCTACTCAAGATGCGGCAATGTTCGGTTACGCCCACTAGCAATGGTGGGCGCGGATTGAAACAAGCAGTTTTGAATTTAATCGGGATCAATTGGTACGTTACGCCCACTAGCAATGGTGGGCGCGGATTGAAACCGTCATGCCGCCACCGTCACTAGATAGCCGTGGCGCATGGTTACGCCCACTAGCAATGGTGGGCGCGGATTGAAACTTTGGTTTCGCCCGTTAGCCACTGGGTTACTGCGCGTTACGCCCACTAGCAATGGTGGGCGCGGATTGAAACATTTTAGCGCCGCCCTGTGGCGTATCCCGGGAAGCGTTACGCCCACTAGCAATGGTGGGCGCGGATTGAAACCCCGTATCCGTAACCATTACGTCCCGAGTTCTGGCGTTACGCCCACTAGCAATGGTGGGCGCGGATTGAAACGAAAGTTAAGACACGACCTAGAACGGCAATCCCTCGTTACGCCCACTAGCAATGGTGGGCGCGGATTGAAACTTTTCCCACCTGCTCAAGTGCAGCTACCCGCTGCTCGTTACGCCCACTAGCAATGGTGGGCGCGGATTGAAACATGTTAAAAACATCGATAAGTACAGCTGAGCTATCGTTACGCCCACTAGCAATGGTGGGCGCGGATTGAAACCTGTTCTCACGGTTGTTTTTACTGTTATGCAAACGTTACGCCCACTAGCAATGGTGGGCGCGGATTGAAACAAACTATCAGGTGGATCATGTAATCCCTCTTTGTGTTACGCCCACTAGCAATGGTGGGCGCGGATTGAAACGTCCAAAATATCTACTACTGCATCCCGATCAGGCCGTTACGCCCACTAGCAATGGTGGGCGCGGATTGAAACAGGGCATTAGCGGGCGGTCAGGGCGGCTCTGCCAGGAGTTACGCCCACTAGCAATGGTGGGCGCGGATTGAAACACTCTGTTTATGGACAATCTCGCCAATGATGATACGTTACGCCCACTAGCAATGGTGGGCGCGGATTGAAACAGCCCATGCCTCCTCAAAATCGGGGCTGTAGTCTCGTTACGCCCACTAGCAATGGTGGGCGCGGATTGAAACATAAACTTTATGTGTGGCTGCCTTAATAACCCGGTGTTACGCCCACTAGCAATGGTGGGCGCGGATTGAAACCCTATTAATCCCCCCGAAATTGGGGGTATTGCAGGTTACGCCCACTAGCAATGGTGGGCGCGGATTGAAACGTAATCGCTCATATCATCCCCTCTATCTCTCTCTGGTTACGCCCACTAGCAATGGTGGGCGCGGATTGAAACCAGCCTTCTGAGCCTCACGGCAAATTCCCTCAACGTTACGCCCACTAGCAATGGTGGGCGCGGATTGAAACTATTGGATGAAAAATACCGTAATCACTTGTTCCCGGTTACGCCCACTAGCAATGGTGGGCGCGGATTGAAACAAACTATTACCTACTCCCCAAGGGAGAGTGTTATGTTACGCCCACTAGCAATGGTGGGCGCGGATTGAAACCAGCACGATGACGCTATCCTGCAGACCGGCATTTTGTTACGCCCACTAGCAATGGTGGGCGCGGATTGAAACAGTCAAATTGGTTCGATTCTGTTCAGCGTCTCATCGTTACGCCCACTAGCAATGGTGGGCGCGGATTGAAACCTTTTCAAGAACCTGCCGTGGGGTCGGGCAAGCTCTTTTGTTTGTCCGCTACTTTGGTTTCTTCGAAGGAAGGCGACCTAAAATAAAAGCGGATACTAGTCCAACTAAAGTGATTCCCCCAATACTTGTTGCTGTTCCAGGTGCTCCTACAATTAAGGCATAGACGCATACCGCAAGCGCAGCTAGCCCAATAGCAAACCCGAAAATTTGTCCCCTTTTAATCTCTGCGCTTTTTATCTCTAAGGCTTTGATTTCCAAAGCATGCGTATGTTTCGCATTAGCTTCTGCCATTGCTAAGATTCGGTTTGCCGCACCACTAACTATTTTTTCATATCCCTCAAGAATAGAGGGGTGAGGAATGGGGCCGTAAAAAGTTGTCCGTTGAATCTGGGCTATTTCAATACTTTCGTCAGGCTGGAAAGTGCTTGGCTTAGGCTTAGCCACGGAGTTTTCTTCCCCTCTTCTAGAAGAGGGGTTTTTAGTTTTTAGAGCTGTCAATTGATTGGCTATTGGACTCTTCGGAAAACGCTTCGCAGGCATGGTATAGGGATTCGCCAACATGAGTGAAGTGGCTAGCCATAAGGTCTGCCTCCGTTCTTTTTGGCACTAAGTCGTAAATGTCGTGTTGGGGAAAAATATCGACTACGCTTCCAATGCCGGTAAGAAAATTTCTTAATTTCTCGTTCATAAATCCAATACTACTACTGGCTACCTAATTCTATCAAGCAGCCGGGCTTCGCAGGCAGTACATTTCTCCTCTAATCTGAAGAGTACCTACTATTAAGCGCAGTAGCGTAAAGCTTTCTTTCCCCTTCTTTTAGCGATTTGTTAGGAATTTTACAGATTAGGCTGCTTCCTGAAAGGAAGGAGCTTAAAACCCCAGATGAAGCTTTTTTTATAGCAATATTTAATGGGGGAAAGCCTTGCTTTAAAATATTTTGTCCCTATTTACAGGCTGGTTTAACCCAGCAGTATTTTTTGCGCGCTTTAGCTATGAACCTATCTAACCTCTACTTGTGAAATCATGAGCACCGAAACCTTAGCCTTTCAAACTGAAGTAAAACAACTTTTACATTTGATGATTCATTCCTTGTATTCCAACAAGGAGATTTTTCTGCGAGAGCTTATTTCTAACAGCTCCGATGCACTGGATAAGCTGCGTTTTTCTGCCATTGCTCAGCCTGAGTTGCTAGAGGGGCGGGGGGAGTTAGGAATCACGATTAGTTTTGATAAAGCGGCTAAAACCATCACTATTAGTGATAATGGGATCGGAATGAGCCGGGAAGAAGCGATTGCCAACCTAGGGACAATTGCTCGCTCAGGTACCAAAGAGTTCTTTAGCCAATTATCCGGTGATCAGCAAAAGGATGCTTCCCTGATAGGCCAATTCGGGGTAGGCTTTTACTCAGCCTTTATCGTGGCTCATAAAGTAACCGTATTGACGCGAGGAGCGGGCAAGGCCTTTAATCAGGCGGTATTGTGGGAATCGGAAGGAACTGGCGAGTTTTCGATTGCTGATGCTGAAAAGGCCAGCCCCGGTACGGAAGTGACTTTGTATTTACGGGAGGAGGATGCAGAGTTTGCCTCCCGTTGGAAGCTAGCGAGTATTGTCAAAAAATATTCGGATCATGTGGGCTTCCCCATTCGTATGCGTAAAGAAACCTGGGATGCAGAAAAGTCGGAATACGTACAGCAAGACGAGCTGGAGACCATTAACCAGGCCAGCAGTTTATGGACACGTAATAAAAGCGATATTACGCAAGAGCAATACCATGAGTTTTATAAAAGCCTGTCTCATGACAATGCTGAGCCACTGACCTATACCCATAATCGCGTAGAAGGCCGTGCTGAATATATACAACTGTTGTATGTTCCTTCAAAAGCCCCTTTTGATTTGTTTGATAGGGAGCGTTCTCATGGAGTGAAGCTGTACGTAAAGCGCGTCTTTATTATGGATGACGCAAAAGAGCTACTTCCTCAATATCTGCGCTTTATAAAGGGTGTGATTGATTCTAGCGACTTACCGTTAAATGTCAGCCGGGAGATACTGCAAGAAAGCCGGGATGTTAAAGCCATCCGTGAAGGTTCTAGCAAGCGTGTCTTAAGCATGCTGGAAGATCTGGCTGAAAATCATAAAGATAAATATGCGCTTTTCTACAAAGAGTTTGGCCAGGTGCTTAAAGAAGGCATGGGCGAAGATTTTGCTAACCAGGAGCGTATTGCTAAATTGCTACGGTTTTCTTCCACTCATTCTGATGAACAGAGTGTCTCTCTGGACGATTATGTAGCGCGTTTCAAAGAGGGCCAAAAAGCTATCTATTATTTGACTGCTGAAAATCTTGCCACAGCAAAAGCCAGCCCTCATCTTGAATTGTTGAAGAATAAGGGTATTGAGGTATTGCTGCTGACAGACCGTATTGATGAGTGGATGCTGGCCCATCTAAACAACTTTGCAGATAAACCACTTCAATCGGTAGCAAAAGGTGCGCTGGATTTAGGTAGCTTGCAAGACGAGGAAGAGAAAAAAGCTTTTGAAGCGACTGCCGGTCAACATAAAGCTTTGGTGGAAAAGATTAAGACTGCTTTAGGAGAACGGGTTAAGGAAGTCCGTGCTACGGCCCGTTTAACCCATAGTCCTGCCTGTCTGGTGGTGGAAGAACATGAGATGAGTGGCACGCTGCAGCGCCTGCTCAAACAAGCGGGGCAAAAAGCGCCGGAAACTAAACCCATTCTTGAGATTAACCCCACACATCCGCTCGTTAGCCGCATGGAATCTGACTCTTCTAGTATTGAGGATCTGGCGCATGTGTTGCTCGATAATGCCACTCTTGCAGAAGGGGGTAGCTTGGAAGATCCGGCAGGCTATGTAAGTCGGATTAATAAGCTGTTACTGGAAGTAAAAACCTCATAGAAAGCTCTATTAAAGGCTTCTTTGCGGGTAGTAAGGCATAGATAATTTCTCACACAGAAAATAAAAACCTCTGCTTACAGAAGAAATAGCTTGGCTAGCGTAGGAGCCAATGCGGGGTAGGCCGTAGCTTGCTGGAGGGGCTTGTGGGAACTTCTAATAACCTACTGCGCAACCCGGATCGGCTCTTGCGGTACTCAGCGTACACTCCCGTACGCATCCGCTCCTCACCTCCGCTGCGGGCCGCTCGCTACGGTTATTAGAAGTTCCCTTGTAAACCTACCCCAATATTTATGAAGCTTTTGAAGGAAAAAAGACTCAAAAGCCTCATAAAATATGGGATAAATGAATTTTTAGTGTTTAGTTAAATTAAGTTTTAGTCTCATACTTTTTGTGGGCCTTCTTCTTTAGCGGCGGTGTATTCCCCTAGAATTTTGCATAAAACATAAAGATTGCAATAAAATACGTCTTCTTTCGAAAAGTCCATGCCTTGCGTGTCCACATGCGTGCGACTGTTTCTGGGAATACCCAAAAAGAAAGCGTTACTTGGTTAAATAATAAATGACCAGGCGCTAGGCGCAGCTCCACTGGAGCTTTTACTTTTTGAACTCAAAGGATTTAAACAAAATGGTTGTGATTCGTTTGGCACGTGGTGGCGCAAAAAAACGCCCTTTTTGCAATATTGTGGTGACTGATTCGCGTAATCGTCGCGATGGCGCTTTTATTGAACGGGTAGGTTTTTACAATCCGGTAGCCTCGGGCAAGGAAGAGTCTTTACGCATTGCCTTGGACCGCGTGAATTATTGGAAAGGAGTAGGTGCTCAACTTTCGCCTACCGTTCAACGTTTGGTCAAGGATTTCTCCAAAAAACAAACTGCTGCAGTGGCGGCTTAACTTGCTGTGACCGAAAGCGCTGCGCCCGAACGGATTTTAGTGGGCCATATTCGCGGAGCTTTCGGTATTAAGGGTTGGGTAGAGGTATGCCCCTACAGTAATGAGCCGGTGGGTTTGCTGCATGCTAAACGCTGGTGGCATACCCAGGCGGGTCAGGAGGCTTTTACCGTGCAAGCCTGCAAACACCATGCTGACAGGGTAGTGGCCAAACTTGCCGATATTGAAGACCGTAACGCTGCTGAAGCCAGCAAAGGTTATCAACTCTGGGTAGATAGAGCGACACTTCCTAAAACCGCTAAAGATGAATTCTATTTTGTGGATCTGATAGCCTGCACTGTAGAGTTGGCTAGTGGTGATATTCTGGGAAAAGTGAGCTCGGTAGATGATAATGGTGTTCATGCTATCTTGAATGTTCAGAGTCTTGATGAACCAAGGCCCAAAAAATATGCCATTCCCTTTGTAAGCGCTTATGTTTCTACGGTAGATACGGCGCTTAAACGTATTGTGGTGGACTGGCAAAGGGATTGGGAAGCATGAAGACTGAGCTACTGTTTAACAGGGCAGGAAAACAAAACAGTGCGTTTTGACGTTATTACCCTGTTTCCAGAAATGTTTAACGCTTTTACGGGTAGTGGAGTGACTCGTCGTGCTGTCCAGACTGGTAAAGTGCAGCTTCACACCTGGAACCCTCGTGATTTTGCAAAAGATGCTTATCGCAGGGTGGATGACCGTCCCTTTGGTGGAGGACCAGGGATGGTAATGATGGCTGAGCCTTTAGATTTGGTCTTAGACGCCATTGCAGAGGAAGGGGTGAAGCAGGTCTTGCAAGTGGCTCCAGTGGTATATGTCAGCCCTGCCGGTCAGCCGCTAACGCATGCACGCGTAGTAGAGTTGTCTGGCTTACCAGCCTTGACCTTATTGTGTGGACGGTATGAAGGTATTGATGAGCGTTTATTGGCCAAGCGGGTCAATATTGAATTATCGATAGGAGATTTTGTAGTGTCAGGCGGTGAGTTGCCTGCGATGATGTTGATGGATGCCTTGGCCAGGCAGCTGCCCGGCGTATTAAATGATGCGGAGTCTGCCGCGCAAGAAAGCTTTGCCAATGGCTTGCTGGATTGCCCGCATTACACACGGCCGGAAATATATCAGAATCAGCCAGTTCCTTCAGTGTTATTGTCAGGCAACCATGCACAAATTGCCTCTTGGCGCCGAAAGCAGGCTTTACAAAGAACATTGGCTCGAAGGCCCGACCTTATTGAAAAAGCGCGTGCTGAGGGCAAGCTTTCAAAAGATGACGAAGCAGTACTCGCTGAGGTAAAATAGCGAGTTTTTAACAAGGCCGGGCGCAAGCCCTTTTTTAACCCCATCCTCTGCAAGGCTGCACAAAAACGAGCTTGCGCTCAACGGTATTGTCATGATGGTTAACAGGAAATATTTACGATGAACATCATCGAAGCTATTGAAAAAGAAGAAATTGCTCGTTTAACGGCAAATAAGATCATCCCTGATTTTGCTCCTGGCGATACTGTGGTGGTAAATGTCAATGTGGTGGAAGGCACCCGCAAACGGGTTCAAGCTTATGAAGGTGTGGTTATTGCTAAGCGCAATCGCGGCTTAAATAGCTCCTTTATTGTGCGCAAAATCTCTTCTAGCGAGGGAGTTGAGCGTACTTTCCAGACTTACTCTCCTTTATTGGCTTCTATCGACGTCAAGCGCAAAGGGGACGTACGCCGCGCCAAGTTGTATTACTTGCGTGGACGTACCGGAAAATCTGCACGCATTAAAGAAAAACTTACCACCCGCAGCGTTTGAAGATGTATTAAAAAACTATTTTCTTCTGCGAAACCAATGCGTGAAGAATTCAAAAAATGGCGCAGTAACTTGCGCCATTTTTATGCCTATTCCTATTAAACTAAGGTGTGAGCAAGGTTTCCGCTAGCATCCTAAAACCGCAAGAAGCACGCATTGTGCAGGAAGAGGCATTACCGCCGGTCCATAGCACCCAGTTGTTGCCTAGCGTAATTGCAGACCGCTTCATTCATCCGCCCGTATGGACGCCGGAAATGAGGGGAGATGGCAGTATGTTTAAAGACCGTACAGTTCGAGAAGCGGCGGTCCTTATCCCTTTGATTCAACGGGTAGAAGGTCTAACGGTATTGTTAACGCAGCGTACGGCGCATTTGCATGATCACGCGGGGCAAATCAGTTTTCCGGGTGGACGGCGGGATGCGCATGATAAAGATTTGGCCCAAACCGCCTTACGCGAAACTGCAGAAGAGATAGGGGTGGCTTCTTCTTACATTAAAATTTTAGGCACTTTGGCAACTTATCAAACGGTTACGGCTTACTGTGTAACCCCTTTCGTTGCCTTAATAGAGAATGGCTTTGTACTAAAGCCAGATCCCTTTGAAGTCGAAGACACTTTTGAAGTCCCCTTGGCATTTTTTATGGACCCGCGTAACCATCAGCGTCGCATCATTCAAACCCCAATAGGAGAACGCAGCTTTTTTGCGATGCCCTTTGATGATGCCGGGAAAGAGCGTTTTGTATGGGGGGCTACCGCTGCCATACTGCGTAATTTTTATCGGTTTTTAATGGCTTAGTTTTTAGCTGGCCATGACGTTGTTGCTCCGAAAGAAACTGCTTTACCAGATGTGTTACAAAGCCTCAGCTTTTTCATGACATTTTCTTGCTAAGTGATTAGACCTGTTCACCCTATTTTTACCCGTGAGAACAGGCCCTATTGAAGAGCTGTCTGCAGAATAAAAGCTTACTGAGGTCTGTCGGCTGTTGTTGTACTGGAAGTTGGGGCAGGTTCCCTCTGCATTTGCCTAAGCTCAGCCTCGCTCATTAGATCCAGAACTTTCACTACTTTGCTGACCCCAGCAATACGCGAAGTAAGATCGGCCGCCCGATCACCTTCTGCTTGTGTAACGCGTCCCATTAAATAGACGACTCCTCGTTCGGTGGTGACCTTAAAGGCATTGGAAAACACATCTTTGGCATCTACAAACGTGGCTTTTACCTTACTGGTGAGTAAGGCGTCATTGCTACGGCTTACTAAAGACGATGCAATGCCTACCTCTAGTGCATTAATCACTTCTCTGACGTTCTCAACTGAATGTGCAAGCTGTTCAGCCTTGTTTTTGAGTTCTAGGGTAGGCGTCTGACCCGTCAGTAAGACTCGGCGATTAAATACCGTAACGTTTACGTTCTCGCCTTGCATACTACTAGCAATTGTGGTTTCAGCTTTTAATTGGATTTGTCTGTCTTCCAGTTGGGTGCCTAAGGTACGACGATCGGTAGCAGCCAATGAAGTGCCTACCATTGCGCCCGCCATTAAGGGAAAGCAGCCCGACAATTGAGTTGCAGCTGCGGTACTGAGCAAAGCCATAAAAACAGTTTTTTTCAGTAAGGTAGGGACGGCACGGTTAAAAATGTACATAAGACGTATTCTCCTTAAAAAGGGTGAGATTCATGTTTTGCGGCATCACGGTTTCGTTGGCAGGGCAGGACACATAAATACGACAAAAAATTACCTTAAATTATGGAAGCTTAACTCAGGCAGTAAAAGCGGCCTTAAGCCACTGGGGTGGAGTTTGATCCTGCAATAACACAACATCAAAACGGCAAGGCGGGGGACTAGCTTTGCGGGCTTGTAAATATTGCGAAGCAGCAGCAATGATACGCCGCTGCTTTGCCAGGTTTATGCTAACCGCAGCTCCACCATGGCTGGCTCCTGCCCGCGCTCTTACTTCTATAAAAACGAGGGTTGGAGTGTTAGGGCTTAACTCCCACATAATTAAATCCAGCTCTCCGCAACTATAGCGAACATTACGCGCTTCCAGCCGTAGGCCTTGTTCTTTTAGATAAGCTAATGCCTGATTTTCTGCAGCATCTCCCCGTTCTTTAGCGCTGAGCATAGTCTCAAGTCGCTTCTGCTTACCCCAAAATTTCTTGTTACTAAGCCAGTGCTGCATGATAGAAGTCGTGCACAGATCTTTTTAGCTAGGGTTCTACTGGCCAGGATCGGCCACGGCTTTTCCATTTTTAATACTGGCAAGTATGGGGATGCGCTCAACTATTCCCTTATGCGTGGCATTAGCGCGCAAGCGACCGGTCAAACCATCAAGCTCAACATTCTGCTTTCCAGCAGACAATTCCAGGGCGAGCCGAAAAGCATCAATGCCAAAAGCATACCAGCGCATGTTTTCTTCTGTCAGCTCAGGCCGAGGGTAAGCCATCACAGCTAAATCATCTGGCCGAAGTAACCACGGCATATCGGCAAAGTGTAGCCCCTCAAGCTCATTCATTTCCGTTATCCGGCCTGTGTTTAACTCAGAAGTTCCCCATACAGGTAAATCACGGGGCAAGAAGGGTCTAACTGCTCTGGCCAAAGGGGCCTCTAGCGCCATAAATATAGTGTCGATACTGCCAGGCTTAAGTTGTTCTGGTAAGCGGGCAGCAGTTGTCAAGCTTACTTCTAAAAATTCAACTTCACCGCCCTTTAAAACAAATTGCTGAGCAAACCCATTGGCCGTGCGCCGAGATAAAGTTTGAGTAGCAGATGTCCTGTTTTGCAAAATCAACGCTCTCGGTTTACGCAGCTGCCCCTGAGAAAAGGCGGCCAGTCGCGGAGCAGCCTCCAGCCAGGCAGCATCAGCTAAAAAGCGCGCTTGAGCCTCCAGAGCCAAGGAGAAAGCCAGCACTGGCCCCTGCATTATTACATCAGGGGGCGGTAAATTAAGTAAAATCGTGGGTCTGGCTATGGAGACATTTAAAGCAGCATTCACCGAATTGCGCGTCAAGGGGCCTATTACGGCTGCCACTCGACTAGTTTGAGCGTTGGCAAACGCATCGGCGGATTCCTGCGCGTTATCGTCCGTTTGGATAAATTGTACTTGCCAGCGTAGCTCTGGCGTGCTGGCCCGCTCAGCACCTGCCTGAATACCGGCACGCACGGCATTGGCTACTTCTTTAAAAGTCGAAGAATTAAGTGGCAAAATCGCAATCATATTACGTTGTGTCACTTCTATAGGGGCTGACGCTGGAGGTGACGAAGCATTGGTACTGGAAACAGCTGGACTGCTTGCTGTTACATTAGAAGAGTGGATAGGGCGATCGGGAGTAGCTAAACCATTCAGGCCCGATGAGGTTTTAGAAGGCAATAATAAGCTGCAGCCTGATAAAGTACATACATAAACCAAGCTTGCAAGCAGGTGTGCAAACCGATGACTAAACCCATGCTTTCTAAACCCCATCATTTTTCTGCTCCTGATGAATCCTCTGTGATGAAGCTTTCTTCGCTTCATCATCAAGCTTCCCAATTAATAGATCATGCTCTTACCCAGCATTATCCTAAAGCGACATTGTATGTAGTTGCTACACCTATTGGGAATTTAGCTGATGTTTCCCTCCGATGCCTGACGGTATTGTCTTTAGTGGATTATGTGGCGGCTGAAGATACCCGGGTAACGGGGCAATTACTACGTTTATTGGGACTGCAAAAATCCTTAATAGCCTGTGATTCTTATAGAGAAACACAAGCTGCAGAGAGCATTATTACGCGTTTAAAAGCGGGGGAAAGAGTGGCTTTACTCTCGGATGCAGGAACCCCTGCAGTGTGTGACCCCGGCAGCGTAGTAGTGGCCGCGGTGCAGTTTGCCGGGTTTAAAGTAGTCCCATTACCCGGTGCTTGTAGCATAAGCACTGCATTATCTGCTAGTGGTATAGGGCAGGGGGGATTTATTTTTGCTGGCTTTGCTCCTAACAAAGGTGCAGATCGCAACCGTTTTTTTGCAAGCTTGCGTGATGCTACTTTACCTACCGTATTTTTTGAAGCACCGCACCGTATTGAAGACTGCATGAAACAGCTGGCCACAGCGTTGGAGCAACGCCTTGTCTCGGTGGCTCGGGAACTTACTAAACAGTTTGAACAGATTGTTACCCTGGAGGCTAATAAGCTGCCCGGCTGGCTGCAAGAAGATCCTGCAAGGCAAAAAGGGGAGTTTGTGCTGATTGCCAGCGCAGCAGAAGCTACCTCTAGTAACAGTCGCAGTCTTTTATCTAGCGAAGATCTTTTACAGAGGTTGTTACCCTATATGAGTGTAAAAGACGCAGCTAGACTAGTTGCAGATATAACGGGTGACTCTAAAAATGCACTTTACATGCGAGCGCTTGAACTAAAGCGATGAGAAGGCCTGCAGATGACGAAATGTTTTTCGCTGAGCTTAAGTTTGTATTTTCTTAAATGGGCTTCATATAAGTATTTGTTTTATAGAGAGGAACGTTGGCGTAAAGTAAACCGATATCAATACTTATGCTATCACCTTAAAAGCTTCATACTGTCGAAATATGGGTGGACAAAAAATTTAAATGCTTATATGGATTTGTTTTCCTTTTTAAGACTCTCAGCTTTATAGTTTCTTCATTACAATCTTCACCCTCAATTTTTAAGGATTCTTATGCGTATTGCCAATGATATTACTGAGCTAATTGGAAATACTCCTTTGGTGCGGCTTAACCGCTTGAATTCTGGCTCTGCCCAGATTCTTGCAAAGTTGGAGTATTTCAATCCTTCTAGCAGTGTTAAAGACCGGTTGGCAGTGGCTTTAATTGATGCAGCTCAAGCGGCGGGAAAAATCAAGTCTGATACCATTGTGCTAGAGCCTACCAGCGGCAATACAGGGATTGGCTTAGCCATGGTTTGTGCGGCCCGAGGTATTAAATTGGCGATTACCATGCCTGAGAGCATGAGTAAGGAGCGCCGCGCTGTATTGCGTGCCTTAGGTGCTGAACTGATTTTGACACCTGCTGCCGAGGGTATGCCTGGGGCGATTAACAAAGCGGCTGCTTTGGCTGCAGCCGATGCCCGCTATTTTATTCCTCAGCAGTTTGAAAACCCTGCTAATGCAGAAATACATCGTAAAACTACAGCCGAGGAAATTTGGAAAGATACCGACGGAACAGTGGATATTGTAGTGGCTGGCGTAGGCACTGGAGGCACGATCACTGGAGTAGGGGAGGTTTTGAAAGCCCGTAAACCTTCTGTTCAGGTGATTGCGGTAGAGCCCGATGCATCAGCAGTTTTATCGGGTTCACCTAAAGGAGCCCATCCTATTCAAGGGATAGGCGCAGGGTTTATTCCTGCAGTGTTGAATACCCGTATTTATGATGAAGTCATTCGGGTAAAAAATGAAGATGCTTTCCTTACTGCCCGTGCTGCTGCAACCAAGGAAGGTTTGTTGGTGGGTATTAGCGCTGGTGCCGCTCTTTGGGCAGCTTTGCAGATTGCTTCTCGACCAGAAAATGCAGGTAAATGCATCGTGACTATTATTCCCTCATGGGGAGAGCGTTATTTATCTTCTCCTTTATTCTCTGGCTTGGGAGATTAGGAAAAGTGAATACCTAAAATTTTTTTCTTCCCTAAACAATTTAGGATGCTAGAAAACCCTTTCTGGATAAGCCTGTCCGAAGGTTATGCTAAATAGGCATACTATAATGCGCAGTTGGCATTGGATACCTGGGCTTGGATCGTCGCACAATCTTGTGCTTTAAAAGCCCACTCTTTTATTGAACCATGTCTGCACAAAGTGCTTCTGAAAATCAGTTCATCAAGCGTCATCCTGACGCTCCGTCTTATCTTTCCGGTAATGATTTAGGTCCTTGGGGAATTTACCTGGAGCAAATTGATCGTGTGGCTCCTCATTTAGGGAAACTGGGTTTCTGGATTGAAACCCTCAAACGTCCCAAGCGTGCATTGATTGTGGATGTCCCCATTCAACTGGATGATGGTCGTGTAACCCATTTTGAAGGCTACCGTGTTCAGCACAACACTAGCCGTGGTCCCGGTAAGGGTGGCGTTCGGTTTCACCAGGATGTTACTTTGTCAGAAGTGATGGCATTGTCTGCTTGGATGAGCATTAAAAATGCTGCAGTAAACGTTCCTTACGGAGGGGCAAAAGGGGGAATACGGGTAGATCCAAAGAAGCTCTCGCGCGCAGAACTGCAACGTATGACCCGACGTTACACCAGTGAAATTGGTATTTTGCTAGGGCCGGACAAAGATATCCCTGCGCCGGATGTTAATACGGATGCCCAGATCATGGCGTGGATGATGGATACTTATTCCATGAACCAAGGGGCAACGGTCAGTGGAGTGGTGACCGGTAAGCCTATCAGTTTGGGAGGCTCTCTGGGTCGACGTGAAGCGACAGGCCGTGGAGTATTTGTGGTGGGTATCGAAGCCATGAAGCATTTAAATATGCCAATGCATGGGGCACGGGTTGCGGTGCAAGGTTTTGGAAATGTTGGCAGCGTAGCAGGACAATTATTTATGCATGCTGGAGCCAAGGTAGTTGCTGTACAAGACCATACGGCTTCTCTTTACTGTGAAGCTGGTCTGGATGCGGATGCATTAGCGGCCCATGTAGCCGTTAACGGAGGAATCCGAGGCTATATAGACGCTAAAGCAGAAGTTCAAAGCATTTCAAATGACAGCTTTTGGAGTGTTCCCGCAGATATATTGATTCCTGCCGCACTAGAAAATCAAATTACGGTCCATAATGCGGACAAGATTAAAGCCAGGTTAGTCCTGGAAGGTGCTAATGGTCCAACAACCCCTGCAGCGGACGATATATTGAAAGATAAAGGTACGACTGTTGTTCCTGATGTGATTGCTAATGCGGGTGGAGTAACCGTTAGCTATTTTGAATGGGTACAAGATTTCTCGATGTTTTTTTGGACCGAGGATGAAATTAACGAACGTTTGGCTCGTATCATGCGGGAAGCGTTTGCTGCGGTTTGGCAGGTGGCGCAGGATAAAAATGTGTCTTTGCGTACCGCTGCGTTTATTGTGGCCTGTACCAGAATCCTGACAGCTCGCGAAGTGCGGGGCCTGTATCCCTGAAAATGTTGGGAAATGATGCGATAACACCTTTATTAGGGATTTCACTATTGAAGATTCGTTTGGTGAGCTAGTGAAAACCCTTAAAATCCCACATGGCTCTAAAACCATGTCAACCTCTAGCAAGATTGAGAATTGAAATACTTGCCACCCAGTTTGCGGCAGGGTTGCGCAGGAATATTCCGAAAAAGCCGCTTTTCGACTGGAGATACCTATGAAAAAAGTAGTACTTGCATCTTTGCTTGGTGCTTTAAGTTTGTCTTTTGCTGCGCAAGCACAAGAAACTGGAACCTTGAAGAAAATTAAAGATTCAGGAAAAATCACATTAGGTGTGCGGGATGCATCCATTCCTTTTTCTTATCTGGATGACAAACAGCAATATATTGGATATTCAGTCGAACTGTGCGACAAAATTGCCACTGCAGTACAGCGCAAACTCGGCTTGACCAGCATGCAGCGTGTTTATCAGCCAGTGACTTCTGCCACTCGTATTCCTTTGATGGCTAATGGCACCATTGATCTGGAATGTGGCTCAACAACTAACAATTTGGATCGTCAAAAGCAGGTAAGTTTTGCACCTACCACCTTTATTACTGCCAATCGCCTCTTGGCTAAAAAGTCTTCCAATATTAATAAGCTTGAAGACATGAAAGGTAAGACACTGGTTTCTACGGCAGGTACTTCTAATATTCGTCAGGTCACTGCTTTAAATAATGAACGCCAATTGGGAATGACGATATTGACCGGTAAAGATCATTCTGACTCCTTTTTAATGGTTGAGACAGGGCGTGCTGTCGCTTTTGCGATGGATGATATTTTGCTAGCTGGTTTGGCTGCCAATTCAAAAACTCCAGCAGATTACATGATTACGAAAGAGGCCTTGTCGGTAGAGCCTTATGGGATCATGCTGCGTAAAGATGATGCTCCTTTCCAGGCAGTTGTAGATGAAGCCATCAAGAATGTTTTTGCCTCAGGTGATATCGAAAAAATTTATGCCAAGTGGTTTTTAAATCCCATCCCACCTAAAGGTATCAATTTAAATGTTCCAATGACTCCAGAGCTTAAACAGGCGATTGCTAAGCCCACTAACTCGGGGGACCCCGCTGCCTATGCAGTGGTTCCAGAAGCCCAAAAAGGGACGATGAAACAAAAATAATGCATGACTTGGGATGATCTAAAAGCCCAACTGGCGCCGCACTAGCTGTAGTGCGGCGTTTTCTTGTCATACAGTGAGTTTTGTAGCCTGCATCTATAACAAGACTTCTGTGCTCTGGTAGCATTAGCAATATTTGATAAGGCTTTACTAGCTGATCAGCCGCAGTTGCTGGGAGAAATTTGTGTATAACTGGAACTGGAAAATTCTGTGGGAAGTATCACCTGATGGTGTCAATACTTATCTGCAAACCCTTATTAATGGTTTAGGCTGGACATTGACGGTTGCCCTGGGGGCATGGATCATGGCTTTGGTGCTAGGTACAGTGATAGGGGTGATTCGTACCACTCCAGTTAAATGGGCCGTGAAATTGTGCGATGCCTATGTAGAAGTATTTCGCAATATTCCATTATTGGTTCAAATGTTTTTATGGTTTTACGTCATGCCAGAATTTTTGCCTGGTGCTATCAGTGCTTATATCAAAGCTTCACCTAATTACAGCGTCATTGCTGCTGTGATATGTCTAGGTTTCTTTACCTCTGCACGGGTAGCAGAGCAGGTAAAGGCAGGTATTCAGTCTTTACCACGTGGGCAGAGCATGGCCGGTACTGCATTGGGACTGACCTTACCTCAAACCTATCGCTATGTATTATTACCTATGGCGGGACGTATCGTTATTCCTCCTCTAACCAGTGAGTTTCTAAATGTCATCAAAAACAGTGCAGTGGCCTTTACTATTTCTGTAGTAGAGCTAATGGGTGCTGCACGTTCGATGCAAGAATTTAGTTTTCAGGTGTTTGAAGCCTTTACAGCCGCTACTATTATCTTTTTGATCGTGAACGGCTGTGTGATTTTGCTGATGCGCACGATAGAGCGCTTTGCTCGCGTACCTGGCTTTATTGTCAGTGGCGGCGGGCATTAGACGAGGTATTGCATGCAAAATTTTGATTTTGAAGTAGTAATGCGTACCTGGCCCTTTTTGTGGCAGGGGCTGATTTTCACAATTGAAGTAACGCTGTTGTCAGCGTTGGGTGGAGTAGTGTTTGGTACTTTGCTGGCAATGGCCAGGCTTTCTAGCATTAAGCCCATCGCATGGCTGGCAGGCTTTTATGTAAATGGTCTGCGATCCATACCCCTGTTACTGGTTATCTTTTGGTTTTATTTTTTGGTTCCTTATCTGGGAGCTTGGCTAATCGGTGCTAAAGAGCCTGTGCGGGTCGGTGCACTGGCCTCGTGTTTGATCACCTTTATTATGTTTGAAGCCTGCTATTTTTGCGAGATTATGCGGGCCGGTATTCAATCAATCTCGCGCGGCCAAATATGGGCAGGGTATGCAATCGGTTTGAATTATTGGCAAACGATGATTAAGGTTGTCTTGCCTCAGGCTTTTCGTAATATGTTGCCTGTTTTGCTTACCCAGACGATTATTCTTTTTCAAGATGTTTCTTTAGTAAGTGTCCTGTCCATTAAGGACTTTTTTGGTGCTGCACAATTGGTGGCTACTCAAGAGGGAAGACCTCTAGAGATGTATATTACTGTAGCACTTATCTACTTTGTGCTGTGTTTTGTGCTTTCGCTAATGGTTAAAAAGTTACAAAAGAAAATTGCCATCATTCGCTGAAAATTAACGTTAATTGCAATATTGTGGGGAAGTGCTGTGATCGAACTGAATAAGGTCTCAAAATGGTACGGCAAGTTTCAAGTGCTGACCGACTGCACAATGCAGGTCAAAAAAGGGGAGGTGGTGGTTGTTTGTGGACCGTCGGGGTCTGGAAAATCAACGCTGATTAAGACAGTCAATGCTCTTGAGCCGTTTCAAAAAGGCAGTATCAGTGTGGACGGAATACGATTAGAAGACCCTAAAACCAATCTGCCTAAGTTGCGTAGTCGTGTAGGGATGGTGTTCCAGCATTTTGAATTGTTTCCTCACTTATCGGTTAAGGAAAATCTCACTTTAGGTCAGATAAAGGTATTGGGTCGTAGCGAAGAAGCTGCCGTTAAACATGGTTTGGAATTACTGGACCGTGTAGGTTTGATTGCTCAAAAAGATAAGTTTCCTGGTCAATTATCTGGAGGTCAGCAGCAACGGGTAGCGATTGCGCGGGCTTTATCTATGGATCCTATTGTGATGTTGTTTGATGAGCCTACGTCTGCACTTGATCCCGAAATGGTTGGTGAGGTATTGGATGTCATGGTGCAGCTCGCCAAAGATGGTATGACTATGATGGTGGTGACGCATGAAATGGGCTTTGCACGGAAGGTTTCCCATCGGGTAGTGTTCATGGATGCGGGAAAGATTGTTGAAGATTGCAAAACAGCTGATTTTTTTGATCAGCCCGAGCAACGTAGCGACCGTGCCAAGTATTTCCTCTCTAAGATTTTGGCGCATTAACGCATTAATTTACCGACTGGTGCTTTTTAAAATACTTATATAGATTTCATTACTCTTTTAATAGAGAAAATTAATTTGTATAAGTGATGGGAAGGATACGCAAGCTATTGTTCTGTGGGTAATATCTGGATATGACTGAAGAAGATATCCTCATCTCTCACACCTCCCATGAAACCCGCGTGGCCCTTGTTTCCCAAGGTGCTATAGAAGAACTCCATATTGAACGTGCGAGTGTGCAGGGTTATGTGGGGAACGTTTATTTAGGGAAAGTTGAACGGGTATTACCGGGCATGCAGTCGGCCTTTATTTCTATTGGATTGCAGCGTGCCGCATTTTTGCATGTGGCCGATATTTGGGAGAGTCGCGAGGCTAAGCATAACGGTCAAACGCATCCGAATATTGAACGTTTGCTGTTTGAGGGGCAGACTTTAATGGTGCAAGTTATTAAAGACCCTATCGGAACTAAAGGGGCACGCTTATCTACTCATATTAGTCTGGCGGGTCGTCTGCTGGTCTATTTACCCCAGGAAACCTATATTGGTATTTCCCAGCGTATTAGTGATGAGGAACATCGCGAAGTTTTACGTGAAAAACTCATGACAGTGATGCCTGCGGATATGAAGGGCGGATTTATTATCCGTACTCAGGCAGAAGATGCTACTGAAACCGAATTGGCCGACGATTTGCATTATTTGCGTCAGACTTGGAATAAAATAGCCCAGCAGTCTACCTTATTGCCAGCTCCTGCTTTACTGCATCGGGATTTGACGCTAGCGCAGCGGGTGCTACGCGATATCAGCAGCGAAAATACCACCTCCATTTGGGTGGATGATCCAAGCTTAATTGAGCCATTAAGAGCTTTTGCGCATCATTACACGCCTCGAGTTATTGACAAGATTATTCCTTACGCTGGCCAGCGCCCCTTGTTTGATCTGCATCAGGTGGATGAGGAAATTGAGCGTGCATTAGCGCGGCGGGTAGACCTGAAAAGTGGCGCGTATTTGGTGATTGACCAGACCGAAGCCATGTGCACAATCGATGTAAACACTGGGGCTTATATCGGTTCACAGAATTTTGCAGATACCGTTTTCCGTACTAATTTAGAAGCTGCTCACGTTATTGCTAGACAACTACGCTTACGCAATCTGGGCGGTATTATTCTGATTGATTTTATTGATATGAATGATGCTGCACATAAAGAACAAGTTTTGGAGGAGCTCAAGCGTGCTTTGGCAAAAGATCGTGTGCGCACCACCGTTAGTGGTTTTACTTCGCTAGGCTTAGTAGAAATGACCCGTAAGCGTACACGGGAGTCTCTATCTCATTTGTTATGTGAATCCTGTGCCGTATGTAGTGGTAAGGGCAATGTGAAAACTGCCCAGACAGTTTGTTATGAAATATTGCGTGAGATTGAGCGAGAGGCTCGTCAGTTCACCCCCCGAGAGTTTCGGATCATTGCTTCCCAGACAGTGATAGACCGATTTTTAGAAGAAGATAGTCAATATCTAATTGAATTAGAAGAGCGTATTGGAAAACCTATCGTGCTATTAGTAGAGTCTATTTTTTCTCAAGAAAAATATGACATCGTATTAATGTGAAGCCACTTATTTTGTCTGCCAGAGCAAAAAATTTGCAACCAAGCAAAAAGTTAAATAGCTTAGTTATCTTATAAGCAGGCAGGCAGCTAGCCAGGCAAGTAGAAGGCTGCTACATAAAGCAGCGGCAATCTGTAGAGCAAAACTGTAGCCACCGGAAACGCCTGCCACCATGCAGCGCATTAGCGAGTTTGCTGTAATAGCGATGAGTACACCCTGCATCAATACTTCAATATTTAACTTACCGCTGGCGTGTAGGCCCGCTAATGAAGCGATGGGTCCGTGGGCATCCACCAAGGCCGCTAGAGCTACGCTGATATTGAGTCCAATATCCCCATAACGATGTTGAGCTTGGCTAATCAGCAAGGCGGTTATTCCCAATATTAAACCGATTACCAACGCTTCGCGGGGACGCAGGGCTGTTTTTTGTCGGGGTGCAGCGTTCGTTTGAACCACAGGCTTACCTAAAAAAACCGGGAGTGCTCCTGCAAACGCTGCGCCGATTGCCCCGGCTAGCGCCACTGGCAGCAATATAAGAGCTGCACCGGGTGATAAGGAGGCACTCATTATCCATACCTGTACCCAAGTGGCGGAAGACGATAAGCTTGCCCCGGCTGCAAGTACTTTTTTCTGTGAAGGATTGGCCCTTGCCTGGCTACCAAACGATGCCATGGTGGCTGTACTAGAGATAAAGCCATAAATAAAACCGGACAGAAGCAACCCTGCCCGAGGACCTAAGGCACGCAACGCTACCTGACCAGCTGCTTGAATGGCCATAATCAACAGCACAAGCATGGCAAGAGAGCGCAGCTTAATACCTCCCAGCCAATCTATCGCTTCCGAGGGGATGAGAGGCAATCCAATCAGGGCCAGTGCAAGCAGCACCAAACCGTCATGCAGTTCCTGCTCGCTTAATAGTTGGGTGGCAAATCGATGGAGCTGACTGCGGGCAGCCAGCAAACCGGCCAGACCAGCACCACAGGCTGCTCCCAGAGCCGGTGAAATCACGCATTGCACACCGATAAGATAGGTTCCTAACAAGGCTAGCTCCGTGGTTAGCCCGGGGTCGCGGGAGGTGCTTTTCCAGTAGGAAATGGCAGTCAAAAGCCCAACAAGCATCGCTCCCAGTACAACCAGGCCTGCAATAGGTAGGTATTGTGCTAAAGCCCCTAGTAAAGCGGTGACAGTAAAGCTGCGAATTCCAGCCGCTTCCCGATCTTTTCCCTTTCCTTTGCGCCGCTCCCGTTCAATCCCGATCAATAATCCCACGCCTACCGCAACGATCAGCCCGATGCTGAGAGTTGTATTGAAAGGATAATTATTAATACTCATATCTGTTGAGTGGAGCCTTGCTCGGGAACAGAAACGGACCAACCTAACTCGTCTTTAATGCGCAGCCGTAAAGTGTCGGCAGCAGCAGCTTCTCCATGGACTACAAAAGTGTGTTTTGGTGGGGTTTTAAACTTCTGTAACCAACTCATCAACCCATTGGCATCTGCATGTCCGGAAAAACCCTCCAGATGGCTGACCTGGGCCTTCACAGCGACGTACTGACCATGAATTTTTACCTCGCGAGTCCCCTCTATCAAGGCTGCTCCTCGGGTCCCTCCTACCTGAAACCCTGGGAAAACAATATGATTGCGGGGGTTAGGAGCTAAGCTTTTTAAGTGAAATAAAACCCGACCACCTGTAGCCATGCCGCTGGCAGAGATAATGACTTTTGGCCAGCGTTGCCGGGTGAGTTTTTCAGAGTCTTGCGGTGTTTCAATCAGCGTTATGTCTTGTGTGAGCGTTGCAGTCTCACCTGCGCTAATGCGTAGTAATTTACGATGTTTTTGATATAAAGTGGTGGCAGTGGTTGCCATTGGGCTATCCAGAAAAATCGAAAGATTTTCCGGAATTTCTCCTGCTGCTTTTAGTCGTTGTAATACCAATAGCAAGGCCTGTGCTCGACCCACTGCAAAGGAAGGTAGTAATACGCTACCACCGCGTCGTACAGTTTCACGAATAATTTCACCCAATCGTGACTGCACATTTTCGCGAGCGTGCAAACGGTTTCCGTAGGTAGACTCAATGAGTAAAATATCGGCTTTGTGAATGATCTGAGGTGCTGGCATGAGCAAGTCATCATTGCGGCCAAGATCGCCCGAAAAAACCAAGGTACGATCTGCTGTATGCAGACGCAGCGCAGTGGCTCCCAGTAAATGCCCTGCGGGTATCAAATCAATTTTTACATTGCCCATTCGAAACTCTCGTCCTGTTTGCCTAACAACGATTTGCCTGATAGCTTGTTTTGCATCCGCTACGTTATACAGGGGCAAGGCAGGGTGATGACGACTCCAGCCTCCTCGATTAGCCCGACGTGCATCTTCTTCTTGAAGGTGAGCGCTGTCCAGTAATAAAACTTCTGTTAGATCACGACTCGCTTTGGAAGCATAGATAGGGCCTTTAAAACCTTGTTTGCACAGTACCGGTAGCCAGCCGCTATGGTCCAGATGTGCATGGCTAAGCAGCACGGCGTCTATTTTTTCTGCAGGAAAAGGTAGCCGTGTCCAGTTACGTTCCCTTAAGGTCTTATAACCTTGAAAAAGTCCACAATCTAACAAGAGATTCTTACCTTCTATATGAACGAGATGTTTGGAACCCGTTACCGTGTCGGCTGCGCCGAGAAAAGTAATTTTCATAAACTTAAGTGTGGGGTGTTTAGAAGTTTTATTAACAAATTTTTAGAATAATACGCTGCTGTCTTGTATTAACTAAGTGAAAGGGTTCAAAAGCTTTTAACGGGTTTTTCATAGTGTTACAAGTTTGCTGCTACAAATAAAATTTTTTGCTAAGAAGAGAGTGTTTTTAGATATTCTGTAGATTGTGAAGAGCATGAGCTTTCCTCAAACTTCATGCGCTTTTTAAGAGGAAAACCGATGAAAACGCTCATGAATACTAGCGTAGGATAAAGTAGAAAAATAAGATATGAATAAAGCATTTATTAAAGAAAACGATGCGGATGATGCTAATGATAATGATCAAGAAACTACCGCTGCTCTTCCAGCAGGGGGCATCAACTACATTACCGCTGAAGGTTATAAACGTTTAAAAGATGAATTTTTGCACTTGCTTAATACGGAGCGCCCAGAAGTGGTCAAGGTCGTCAGTTGGGCGGCTAGCAATGGAGATCGATCAGAAAATGGAGATTATCTATACGGAAAAAAGCGTTTGCGCGAAATTGATCGCCGTCTACGCTTTTTGACTAAGCGCTTGGATAGTGCGCAAATTGTTGATCCTACCTTGCAAACGCATCAAGACCAAATTTTTTTTGGAGCCATTGTTATCATTTTGCGTGAGGATGGGAGCGAGCAGAAAATTCGGATTGTGGGGGTTGATGAAGTCGATCCCTCTAAAGGAGATGTTAGCTGGGTTTCCCCGATCGCTAGAGCCTTGCTCAAGGCAAGGGAGGGTGACACTGTGGTATTACAAACTCCAAACGGGCCGGAGCAAATTGAAGTGTTGGCTGTTAATTATCCGATGAGCTGATCCCTGACCTGACTCGCTCTAGCCGCATGACAATGGGTATGCGTCGTAATGATCTAAAAACTTGGGCCAAATGCTCACGGTCTTGTACTTCAATGACTAAATCCATGGTGGAGCTGCTCCCGGGTTGCTCCTCATTACGAACACGTAAAATATTGGAAGCATTTTGCGCAATTGCAGAGGCGACCCGTGCTAAAACTCCTTTACCTTCACGAACCTGTATCTTGATTCTTACTGCAAACTGCCGCGCAATGGAATCAGCCCAGGCTACATCAATCCAGCGTTCAGGATCCCGTGCGCGCTGACGATTAGCTACGGCACAGCTAGCACAATGAACCATTAAACCCTGACCTCGCCCTAAGGCAGCCATGATGCTGTCGCCCGGAATGGGCATACAACATTGGGCAAATTCTACTGCTGCGCCTTCTGCTCCTGAGAGGGTTAATAGCTTATCAGTTTTCCCGGAATTGTCTGCAATACCTGTAGAGTTATCACGGCCGCGTAACAGTAACTGTACTACTGCCGCAGGCAGGCGTTTTCCTTGACCCACTTCAGCGTAGAGATCTTCCCGAGATTTATTATGAGTCTCCGATTGAAGTCTGTTCCAGCTTTCTGGGGCAATCGAGTCCGGTGGTATGTGTAATACGGCAAACGTTTGCATGATCAAACGTTCTCCTAACTTAATAGCTTCCTGAATATTGGCGCTTTTTAAAGTGTGGCGGATTTCAGAACGCGCCCGGCCTGTCCTTACAAAAGTAAGCCAGGCTGGGTTCGGTTGCGCCTTAGCTGAGGTAGTAATCTCAACTACATCCCCATTGCGTAATTCTGAACGCAAGGGTTGATCTTTATCATTAATGCGTGCGGCGATACAGGTATTACCAATATCAGTATGCACGGCGTAGGCAAAGTCTAAGGCAGTTGCACCACGTGGCAAAGCAATGATTTTTCCTTTTGGCGTGAACACATAAACAGCGTCTGGAAATAAATCGATCTTAACGTTTTCGATAAATTCGCTGGAATCACGCGTTTGAGATTGAATATCCAGTAAAGATTGCATCCAATTAACAGTTTGTCTTTGTACTTCAGTAATCGAACTTTCCCCGTTTTTGTAGAGCCAATGTGCGGCTACTCCGTCTTCAGCAATCTTGTGCATAGTAGCTGTACGAATTTGAAATTCAACTGGAGTGCCATAAGGTCCCCGTACGGTGGTATGCAAGGATTGATAACCATTGATTTTAGGCATCGCGATGTAATCAGTGAAGGTATCTTGCACGGGTTTGTAAAGGGAGTGAATAACACCGAGTGCTAAGTAACATTCACTGGGCTCATTGACCACCACCCGTACCCCATACACATCCAATACTTGAGAAAAGGATAGGGCTTTGGAACTCATTTTTTTATAAATTCCGTAGAGCGTTTTTTCTCGCCCCTGGACTTGTACCGGTAGTTTTGCGCTTGCTAAAGCTTGCTCAACCGATTGCATGACACGCCCGATCAATTCACGACGATTGCGACGGGATTTTTCAACCGCACGTGCCAGAACTGCTCGACGTAAGGGATACTGGTTTGAAAAAGCCAGATCCTGTAATTCACGATAAACTAAATTTAGCCCCAACCGATAAGCAATCGGTACATAAATATCCATGGTTTCAGTGGCAATACGCCGCCGCTTTTCTACAGATACTGCCTCTAGGGTGCGCATATTATGCAGGCGATCAGCCAACTTAATGAGCACTACCCGTATGTCGCGGGACATGGCCAGTAGCATTTTGCGAAAACTCTCGGCTTGTTGTTGTTCCCGCGTAGAAAATTCGATTTTGTCTAATTTGGACAGACCTTCGACAATGTCAGCGACCGTATTTCCGAACTGTTCACTGACGGTATGCCGAGTAATTTGAGTGTCTTCCAATACATCGTGAAGCAAAGCCGCTTGGATGGCTTGAGTGTCCAGTCGCCAGACAGCACAAATATGGGCCACGGCCAAGGGATGCGTAATATAAGGCTCGCCGCTGGCTCGCCTCTGGCCTAGATGTGCAATATCACTGACGCGATAGGCTTCTCGAATCAAGCCTATCTGATCTTGGTTCAGATATTTGCTTAGCTCCAGGGAAAGGGTGGAAAAGGTGGCAATAGGCACAGTTGCGGCTGTACCAGGGAAATATAAGCCCGTCAGGGCATCATCAGTAGGGACAGCTTTCTGCCCAGGGGAGATCTCTTGGGTAGGGGAGTTGTTGAGCGGGTGTTGAGATCGTTTTTTTGTAGAGGATTTAATACGTTTTATCGATGCTGAAGCTAGTCTTACCATCGCATCGGTAACATTGCTTAAAGCTCGAGTTTTTTCGGTAGTAGCCATTACACCTACTTTTTAGCATAGCTATGCATACTAAGTTTAGTGAGGCATGATCAAACCTAAGAAATAAAAGTAATTATTCCTTAGAGCGGGACTTTACGCAGCATTTCTATGCCTACCTTGCCAGCAGCAATCTCCCGCAAAGCGGTGACCGTAGCCTTGTCTTTAGCGTTTTCTACCCGTGCCGTATGACCTTGTGCCAGTTGACGTGCGCGGTAAGTTGCACAAAGTGTTAGCTGAAAACGATTAGGAATTTTTTCTAGGCAATCTTCAACAGTAATACGGGCCATCGTAGCTGTTCTCCATTTATAAATAAGTCCGATCAGAATATAAAGTGTACTATTTTGAGATCAATTTTACCTAAGCCGTGCTTTTACTCTAAATTCTGCACCTGTTCACGCATTTGTTCGATGAGCACTTTCAGTTCAATAGCTGCTTTTGAAAAATCTTCAGCAACCATTTTTGAACCTAAAGTGTTAGCTTCCCTGTTTAGTTCTTGAATAACAAAATCCAGGCGTTTACCAACAGGTTTACTACTAGTGAGCAGCCGCAATATCTCTTCGCAATGTACAATCAACCGCTCCAGTTCTTCGGTTACATCAATTCGCATCCCGATAATGGTTACCTCTTGGGTAATCCGAGCACGTATCTCTTCTGGTGAAAGAATACCGGTACCCCGATCGCCTAGCAGTCCAAGGGCTGCTTCTAGTCTTTCTTTGATACGTTTCTGTTGTTCTTGCAGTACTTGCGGTAAGCGAAGCTTTAATTGTGCTGCAATCTCTAGCATTTCCTGGCTTCGTTGCGCTAGCAGTTGGGCTAACGCAGTCCCTTCGCGCAGACGGGTTTGCATCAATTGCTCAAGTGCTTGCTGAGCTTGCGTCAAAACCCCTTCCTGTAAAGTATCGGACAATACACTGCTAGGGTTGCGTGTTTGCACCCATTCTAGAACATCTTTTACTGTGGGAGGGGCCAGATCTTTAATCTGAGTTTTTAAGACCTGGTAATAAGTATTAAAGAGGTTAATGCTTTCTGAATCTAGCAAGCCGGTAGTAGAAGCTTCAATGCGTCGTACAATGACTCGGCACTCAACTTTTCCACGGGCTAAACGTGTCTGAAGCATTTCTCTGAGAGGGACTTCTAAAGAGCGATATTCCTCTGGAATTTTTAGATTAAGATCCAAAAATCGGCTATTAACACAACGTAGTTCCACATGAATGAGCCAGCCATTACAGTTAGCTTGTGCATTACCATAGCCGGTCATACTTGAAGCGCAGAGGGCTTCAATATTTAAGCGGCCTGCTGCGGGGGTGATTTGATTAATAGTCATGTCTTATGGATTGTAAGCCGAGTTTTTCTGCAGAAAATTCTTAGAAGATCCTTAGTTTTTGTTGTGCTGCTTGTACTGAGAACGGTTGAAGGCATTTGATTTGCAGCATTCTTGAATACAATAAGCAGTAATAAAGTGCTATGAATGACAATGTCAAGTAAATCACAAAACGTATCTTTGCCCGAAGGCATGGAAATTGCCGGGTACCGTATTGTTAAAAAATTGTCCTCTGGTGGCTTTTCGTTTGTGTATTTGGCTTATGACGAAGACAATAATCCAGTGGCTATTAAAGAATATTTGCCTTCAAATCTTGCAACACGTAAGGAAAATTCTTTAGTTCCTATTATAAAACCAGAAAATCTTGCGACCTTCAGACTAGGGTTACGCTGTTTTTTTGAGGAAGGACGCGTATTAGCCCGAATTTTTCACCCTAATGTAGTTCGAGTCGTTAATTTCTTTAGGGCCAACGAGACAGTTTACATGGTGATGGTGTATGAGTCTGGCAGGTCACTTCAAGAAATTATTCTCAAATACCGTGACAAGGGCGAAAAAGAAATACTTTCGGAAACCTTCATCCGCAGTACTTTTATGCAAGTCATGAACGGTTTGAGAGAAGTGCATGCCAACAAATTGTTGCATCTGGATTTGAAACCCGCCAATATCTATTTGCGTCGTGACGGTTCACCTATTATTTTAGATTTTGGGGCGGCCCGTACCACACTGACAACGGATTCATCCAAATTATTTCCCATGTACACCCCAGGCTTTGCTGCTCCAGAGATGTACCAAAAAGGCGGGCAGTTTGGACCCTGGACAGATGTTTATGCGGTAGGAGCCTGTATTTTTTCCTGTATGGCAGGGCTGCCTCCTCAAGCTGCTGATGTTCGAAAAACAAACGATCGAATGGATGCTGCGTTTAAATCGCTACGCGGGATTTATAGTGATGAGTTAATTGATATCACCCGTTGGTGCATAGAAATGGATTTATCTAAGCGTCCGCAAAGCATTTTTGCTTTGCAAAAAGCATTGATAGAGCGTGTTCCTGAAAATGCAAAGCCCCCCCTGATGGCCCGCGTTCTCTCTACCCTACGACATGTCATAAGAAGCCGTCGCAGTGCTGAAATCGTAGTCAATCCTAAGCACCAGCAAGCCACTGCACTGTTATGGGGGCGTGGAAAGACTAAGGCTGAAGCCAAAGAAGCTGCCGATGCGCATGTTAAAAACCGGAATTGATCTAAAAGTTAGGGACACTGATAGTACAGCTATAGCTTAGGGACGGACACTCGATTGCGTTTTTCAATTTATCAGGATTCCAGGGTAGGTGGGCGTGCGGTAAACCAGGACCGTATGGGTTACACGTTTACAAAAGAAGCCCTGCTGCTGGTTGTATGTGACGGAATGGGTGGGCATGTAGCAGGCGAACTGGCTGCGCAAATGGCGCTGCAGGTGATTCATGAACGTTTTGTAGCCGAAGCTAAACCCATCTTATCTAATCCAGCCGTTTTTTTGGAAGAAGCCATCTATGCGGCGCACGATGCAATATTGGATTTAGCGATTAGCAGGCGTATGCCAGAATCTCCTCGTACTACCGTTGTAGCCTGTGTGATTCAACAATCTAAAGCTTTCTGGGCGCATGTAGGAGATTCGCGTCTTTATTTGTATCGTAAAGGTATTTTGCTTAAAAAAACGCGGGATCATTCCCAACTGGAATTGATGCATGCAAAAGGTTTACCGATAGAAAATGAAGGAAATAATCATCCTGATCGTAATACTTTGTATAACTGCTTAGGTTCCCCTTATCAACCTTTGGTAGAGCAGGGTGATCCGGCTTTACTTGAACCGAAGGACTGTTTACTCCTCTGTTCTGATGGCTTATGGTCCAATGTGTCCGAGACCAGTATTGGGCTGGTATTGACCCGTTGCAATGCGATGGAAGGAGTACCGAAACTCATCCAATATGCTTTAGCAGAAGGGGGACCTAAATGCGACAATGTGACTGCACTCGGAATGAATTGGTTGGGTGAAAGTCCTGCGCAAACGGGTCAAGTATTACAAACAGGTGAACACTCTACCTTTGATATGGCCCAAGGCAGATACGAATCTACTCTCCATATCAATGAAGTAGCGACGCAATCGAATTTTCAGATTGAGCAGGAGATTGATGCTGCAATCAATGCAATCCACGAGGCTATTCGTAAGACGCATTCTCAGTAAATTTCCAGCTTGTTTTACCAAGCTGAGTCAATTAAATTGACAGGCTTTTTAGAGAGGCCTTTTTCAAGGAAAGCTTTTCATGTCCGAACTTCTCCGCCGTGATGGCCGTAGCGCCAACGCTTTACGCGCAATTACCTTACACCGTCACTATACTCGTTACGCAGAAGGCTCAGTCCTGGTTAGTTTTGGAGAGACCAAAGTACTAGTTACCGCTAGCGTGCTCGATAAAGTACCGCCGCATCAGCGTGGTACAGGGGCAGGTTGGGTCACTGCGGAATATGGCATGCTACCGCGTTCCACCCATACCCGGTCCGAGCGGGAAGCGGTAAGAGGCAAACAAAGTGGGCGTACCCAGGAAATTCAGCGTTTGATCGGGCGAAGCCTGCGGGCTGTTTTTGATCTGGCTGCTTTGGGGGAGCGTACGATTCACCTGGATTGTGATGTGATTCAAGCCGATGGCGGCACCCGTACTGCAGCGATTACCGGAGCTTATGTCGCGGTTGCCGATGCAGTTAATCTGCTCAAGTCGCAAAAAAAATTGAATTCAGAGCCCATTAAAGATAGCGTAGCAGCCGTTTCGGTAGGAATTGTAGACGGCCAAGCACGACTAGATCTCGAATATGAGGAAGATGTTGCTTGTGACGCGGATATGAATGTTGTGATGACAGGCAGTGGCCAACTGATTGAAATTCAAGGCACTGCCGAAGGTATGCCTTTTTCCCGTATAGCCTTAAGCCAGCTACTGGATTTAGCACAAGCGGGGATCAAGGAAATTACTGCTTTACAAAGCAGTATTTTAAAATGATATTTTTAACAAAATCTTAGCCCTGCAAGAGAATGAAAACATTGCTGCTAGCCAGTAATAATCCGGGCAAGCTTAAGGAATTGTCAGCTCTGCTTGCTCCGTTGGGTTGGACGCTACGTTTGCAAAATGAGTTAGGCGTACCGGATGCCCCTGAACCCCATATAACTTTTATCGAAAATGCGCTTGCCAAGGCTCGCTGGGCTAGCCAATTGACCGGTTTACCTGCATTGGCCGATGATTCGGGTTTAATCGTTGACGTACTGAACGGGGCTCCCGGGGTCAGGTCGGCCCGTTACGCCAATACTTCAGAAGATGAGCCAAAGGATGATGCTGCGAATAATGCAAAATTGCTAAGCATGATGTCAGGTCAGTCTGAGCGGGCTGCCTCGTTTGTATGCTGTCTGGTGATGCTACGTTATCCCAATGATCCGCTACCGCTGATTGCACAGGGGCAATGGCAGGGGCAGATTTTAAGGCAGGCGCAAGGAAATCAGGGCTTTGGTTACGACCCATTATTTTTTGACCCTCAGCAAGGATGTAGTGCAGCTCAAATGAACGCGGAGGTAAAAAACCGCATCAGCCACCGTGCCAAGGCAATTGATTCCCTGCTTTTGCAGCTTAAAGTGCGGTGAACAAGATTATTAAGGTAATGCCAAATCTATCTGCGGTTTTAACAGATGGCACAGAAACTCTAAAATTTTCTGCCTTACCCCCCTTGACCCTGTACGTCCATTTGCCCTGGTGTATTAAAAAATGTCCCTATTGTGATTTTAATTCGCATGAAATTAGGCAAAACACAGCAGATCATGGGCTCGCAGAGGCTACACAGCAAGCTTATGTTGATGCTTTACTGAAAGATTTAGAAACAGCCTTACCTCTTATCTGGGGCAGAACCATTCATAGTGTTTTTATGGGAGGCGGAACGCCCAGTTTATTTTCGGGGCAAGCGATTGATCGCTTGCTTGCGGGTATACGTGCTCGATTGCGGCTAAATGCAGGTGCAGAAATTACTTTAGAAGCCAATCCAGGGGCTGTGGAAGCTAAACGTTTTGAAGCTTATGCTCGTGCGGGGGTTAATCGCATTTCTTTGGGGATGCAAAGTTTTAGCGATGAAAAATTAAAAGCATTAGGCAGAATACATGGCCGTCGGGAAGCGATTGAAGCTGCACAGATTGCCCGTGAGATTGTGGGGAATTTTAATATTGATTTAATGTATGCCTTGCCAGGGCAGACCGTAGCGCAGGCGTCTGCGGATATTACTCAGGCATTGGCTTTGCAGCCTACCCATCTATCCGCCTATCAGCTTACCCTAGAGCCTAACACCTTATTTCACCGCTATCCACCCCAACTGCCCAATGATGATCTTGCGCTTGATATTGAGCAAGTCGTGCATGAGACTCTGCTAAAAGCAGGTTTTATTCAGTATGAAGTTTCTGCTTTTTCCAAAGGGGAGCAATATTACTGTCGACATAATTTAAACTATTGGCAGTTTGGAGACTATCTGGGCATAGGGGCGGGTGCGCATGGAAAGATTACGTTTTATGACAAAGTAATCAGACAAGTTCGCTTTAAACAGCCGGCCAGCTATCTGCAAGCTGTGGCTACTTATCCTGTGCAAGAAGAACATAAGGTACTTACTGATCAACTCCCTTTTGAATTCATGCTTAACGCATTGCGTTTGAATCAAGGTTTTGATCTTGCGCTTTTTACTGAACGTACCAGCTTGTCTTTAACCAGTCTTCTGCCCAAGTTACAAAGCGCCGAGCAACGTGGATTAATTGAGCGTGATCATCAGCGGTTAAGGCCTACTGCCTTAGGCCGACGATTTTTAAATGATTTGCAGCAGATCTTCTTATGAAATCTTATTTTAAAGTGTCCCCTGTAATAGTGTTTTCGATGAGACGGACTTCCCTAGGAAAATAACTGCATGAGGGCGCGTTTACAACTTTCAGGGATTAGCAAACGTTACGGTTCACTCTGGGCTAATGCGGGAATTGATCTGACAGTTTCTCCAGGAGAGATTCACGCCCTTCTTGGAGAAAATGGGGCTGGAAAATCTACGCTGATGAAAATAATTTACGGTATGGTCAAGCCCGATGCCGGACAGATAAGTTTTGAGGGAAAGTTAGTCGACATTCAAAATCCACGTCATGCGCGATCCTTAGGTATTGCCATGGTTTTCCAGCATTTTTCCCTGTTTGAAAATCTTACGGTGGCTGAAAATATATGCCTAGGTTTGGATAAGTCTTTTTCGCTTAAGCAAGTACGTCATCGTATGGATGAAATAACGGAGCAATACGGCCTTGAACTGCAAGCACAAGCCTACGTGCATTCTCTCTCAGTAGGTGAGCGGCAACGCGTAGAAATCGTGCGCGCCTTGCTGATGAACCCAAAACTTTTGATCTTGGATGAACCTACTTCTGTATTGACTCCCCAAGCAGTGCAAAAACTGTTTGTAACCTTAAGACAGCTCGCTAGTCAGGGATGCAGTATTTTGTATATCTCTCATAAGCTTGATGAAATTCCCCAACTGTGCCAGCACTGCACAATTTTGCGTGCAGGGAAAGTTATTGCCGAAGTCAATCCTCAACAGGAAAGTCGCGCTAGTCTTTCTCGACTCATGATGGGAGAAGAGCCGTCCCAGTGCGCGGCAGTTCATTCTCCAGGAGGAGGATTTACTCGTTTAGTCGTGAACTCGCTTACTTTACCTAAGGCACATCAGTTTGGAGTCGATCTACAAAATATTTGTTTTGAGCTCAGGTCCGGAGAGATTCTTGGAGTGGCAGGTGTTTCTGGCAATGGTCAGTCTGAATTACTGAGCGCATTGTCCGGAGAAGATCGACGCGCAACGCCTGAGAGTATTGTGCTTAACAGTAAGCCCATCGGTGGTACCTGGCCAAAAGAGCGCAGAGCTTTAGGCTTAGGGTTTGTTCCAGAAGAGCGTTTAGGCCGCAGTGCAGTTCCTACCTTGTCTTTAGCCGATAATGTGCTGCTAACGGACAATACTTCTGAACGAGTGGTCTACGGATGGATTAAACGAAAAGCAGTGGCGGCTCAGGCGCGGGCTATCATTAATCAATATCATGTTAAAGCAGCTAACGAGTACGCTGCCGCGGCTAGCTTATCGGGTGGGAACTTACAAAAATTCGTTGTCGGGCGTGAAGTCATGCAACTGCCGCAGGTCTTGATAGTAAGTCAACCTACCTGGGGAGTAGATGTAAACTCAGCTGCCATCATTCACCAAGAACTGAGGCTTTTGAGAGATAAAGGTTGTGCCATTTTACTGGTCTCTGAAGAGCTGGAAGAATTGTTCCAGTTATGCGATCGACTCGTGGTCATCGCTAAAGGACGCTTTTCACCCATCATTAAGAGTAGCGATGCCACAGTAGAACAGATAGGTCAGTGGATGAGTGGGTTGTGGCCACAGCCTCAAGCTATCCTGAAAGAAGAGCATGCTACAGCTTGAATCACGACAAACACCCTCGCGGGCTATGGTAGTGGGTTCACCGCTGTTGGCCTTGAGTATCACGGTGCTCATGGGAATAGCGCTCTTTTTAATGGTAGGCAAAGATCCGTTGAAAGGCTTACTGGTCTTTTTTTATGAGCCTATTAAGAACAGTTATGCGCTTACTGAGTTAACGATCAAGGCCAGCCCTCTCATCTTAATTGGCTTGGGTTTGGCTATTGCCTACCGGGCCAATGTGTGGAATATCGGCGCAGAAGGTCAGTATATTTTGGGAGCAATCTTTGCTGCGGGAGTGTCTTTAACGGCGGATAAGCAGACCGGACGCTGGATTCTACTTGTAATTTTTTTTGCAGCTATCTTTGGTGGAATGTTGTGGGCAGCCATTACAGCGCTGCTGCGCGATCGATTTAATGCCAACGAAATTTTGGTGAGTCTGATGCTGGTCTATATTGCCCAAATGTTACTGAGTTATTTAGTTTATGGGCCGTGGAAAGATCCTGAGGGTTTTAATTTTCCCCAAACAAAAACCTTTGATGCAGTAACGCAGCTTCCCCGACTCATAGAAGGTTTTCGGATGAATATTAGTGTAGTCATTGTGGTACTTACGGTAATAGTGGTTTACCTGTTCATTTTCCGTAGTTTTGCGGGGTATCAACTCCAGGTAACAGGTTTAGCTCCCCGAGCGGCTCAATACGCTGGCTTTTCTTCTCGGAAAATGTTGTGGATAGCTCTCCTGGTTTCAGGAGGCTTAGCGGGACTTGCAGGCGGCTTAGAAGTGGCGGGTCCGCTGAATCAGTTGACCCCACATGTTCCAGCCGGTTATGGTTTTGCAGCCATTATTGTGGCTTTTATAGGTCGGCTACATCCGGTTGGTGTAGTCTTGTCTGGACTTCTGATCTCAATGTTTTATATAGGGGGAGAATTAGCTCAGTCTCGTTTAGTCATGCCACGTGCTTTGACAGGAGTTTTTCAAGGCTTAATGTTATTTAATCTACTGGCCTGTGATACCTTGATTCACTATCGGCTCAAAAAGATAAAAGGAAGTAAACAATCTAGAGATTCTTTGAAAAAAATACAGGTGCAGGCATGAATGAAATCGCATTACTGATCGCGGCTAGCTTAAGTGCCGGTACTGCGATTGCGATTGCCGGTTTGGGTTTACTCATTAATGAAAAAGCAGGAGTTGTAAATTTAGGGGCTGAAGGGATGATGTTGCTTGCCGCCATCGCTGGGTTTGCAACGGTGGTGTTAACAGGCAAGGATTACCTAGGTTTTATGGCAGGTATGTTGGCGGGAGTTTTAGCCTCTTCGGTATTTGCACTGCTGGTGCTTTGGCTTAACACTAACCAGATGGCGACGGGCTTGGCTTTAAGCTTGTTTGGCAGTGGTTTTTCTGCCTTTGTAGGAGTGAAATTTGTACAGGAAAAATTACCTGAGCGTATCCATTACAAAATTACCTTTTTGGCGGATATTCCCTTACTAGGCCCAGCGTTTTTTACACATCACCCTCTGGTTTATTTTGCAATTGCATTAGCGATTTTATTAATTTGGTTTTTTTATTACACGCGGGCAGGCTTAGTGCTACGCAGTGTAGGGGAATCGCCCGAATCTGCGCAGGCATTGGGTTATTCTGTTCGTTCTATTCGCCTTGCTGCGGTGCTGGTAGGGGGAGCCCTGTGTGGCTTGGCAGGCGCTTATTTATCACTGGTCACAGCACCTTTATGGGTGGAGGGGATGACTGCAGGTCGTGGCTGGATTGCTCTTGCATTAACCACTTTTGCAAGTTGGCGACCTCTTCGGGTGTTAGTAGGAGCCTATCTGTTTGGGGGAGTTACTATGTTGCAATTTTATTTGCAAGGACAGGGTGTGCAAATCTCCAGCCATTTGTTGAGTGCTTTACCCTATATGGCCACTATAGCTGTACTGGTTTTAATTTCCACTCATAAAGATTGGGTACGACTGAATATGCCAGCTTCGCTTGGTAAGCCTTTTTTCCCACGAGGGTAAAGGGCGAAATTTTTCTTTTCCATCACCTCCTATTCCCCTCGCTGAAAGGTAATGTGAGAAAACGCGAAGGTACCGAACATTCAGGATGCTATAAAAACAAGATTTTTGATTTTTCCGCTCTTTTTTCTGAATTGGGATATTTTGCTGTCTGAATAGCTACACTTAACTTTTTACTCAAGGGGGTTCTAGCTTTATGTTTTTAACGCACAAAATTTCAAACTTATTTTCAGCTGCTCTGCTAGGGGCCGGTTTATTAGTGTTGGCCGGATGCGGGCAAAAAAAAGAAGAGCCTGCTCCCGTGGCGGCTGCCGTAACGGTAGCGCCAAAAGCAGAACCTTTAAAGATAGCGTTTGCCTATATTGGCCCCGTTGGTGACGGTGGGTGGACTTTTGCCCATGACAATGGCCGCAAAGCCATTGAAAAAGAATTGGGTGACAAGGTCAAAACCACTTATGTTGAAAACGTTCCGGAATCTGCAGATGCAGAACGCGTAATACGAGATCTGGTATCTCAAGGCAACAAAATTGTGTTTGGCACGACCTTTGGTTATATGGAACCTATGCTTAAAGTAGCAGCGGATCATAAAGATGTTAAGTTTGAGCACGCTACAGGGTTTAAAAGCAGTGAAAACATGCGAACCTATGACTCTCGCACCTACGAAGGCGCTTATATGGGGGGGTGATTGCTGGAAAGATGAGTAAGACGGCAACGCTGGGGGTGGTGGGTTCGGTCCCTATTCCTGAGGTGATTCGCAATATCAACAGTTTTACGCTGGGAGCTCAATCGTCCAACCCCAACATTAAAACCAAAGTAGTATGGGTCAATAAATGGTTTGATCCTCCTGCAGAAACCCAAGCCGCCCAATCACTTATTAATGCAGGTGCCGATGTTTTGTTCCAAAACACCGATTCTAGCGCTGTGCTTCAAACTGCTGAAAAAGCTGGGAAATACGCCTTTGGTTGGGATTCTGATATGAGCCACTATGGTCCAAAAGCCCATTTGGCTTCGGCCGTTATCAATTGGGGACCGTACTATATTAAGGCAACCAAACAAGTATTAGAGGGCAGCTGGACTAATAGCAGTAGCTGGTGGGGAGTTAAAGAAGGTGCCATCGATCTGGTATCCATCAACCCAATCGTTCCCGATGAGGCAAAAAAACAGATCGAGACCATTAAGGCAGGCTTGAAAGACGGCTCTTTTAATATCTGGAAAGGTCCAATTAAAGATCAGGAAGGAAAAGAACTGCTTGCAAAAGATATTGTGGCTGATGACAAGTTTTTGTCCACTTTGAATACTTATGTGCAAGGTGTAGAAGGTAAGATTCCTTCCAGCAAGTAAAATAAAGTTTAGGGAACTTCTTTTAATGGATTGCTCGGGTGAATCCATGCTGTATGGGGCGCTTACGGGCTTGTCGTTGCGATTCATCCCGATAACCCCATTTTTAGTAGTTTAGACAGGGTGGAGGTTTTTCTACCCTATTAATAATGTTTAGTCCTCTTTTTTATATGCCTGGTGCGCTAGTGCAGGCCCTCCAGGCCCATGTCGGAGATTTCACCATGGCAGCAAAACTCCAGCGCAGTGATGTGCGTTCGCGAATCGCTTTATTTTTGTTAGTAATATTAAGCACTTTTTCCCCGCTTGCATTTTCGCAAACACAGCCTACCCCGAGTTCCGTAGAGCCTTTATCGGTAGGCTTTGTGTATGTAAGTCCTATTTTTGAAGCAGGCTGGACCCAGCAGCATGATCAAGGTCGGCGTGCTTTAGAGGCCGCACTAGGCAATAAGCTTAAAACCCGCTTTGTGGCCGATGTTTCAGAAGGCAGCGATGCAGAACGTGTAATTCGCGATCTTGCAATGACGGGCTCAAGATTGATTATCACCACTTCTTTTGGCTATATGGAGCCTACGCTGAAGGTCGCGGCGCAGTTTCCTCAAGTTAAATTCATTCATGTCTCAGGTTATAAACAGAGCCCCAATGTGGCTACTGTTAACGCTCGATATTATGAGGGGCGTTATTTAGCGGGCATTGTTGCGGGAAAAAGTACAAAAACAAATACGCTCGGATATGTTGCAGCTTTTCCTATTCCCGAAGTATTGCAGGGTATCAATGCTTTTACCTTAGGGGCACGTAGTGTTAATCCCGCTGTACAAGTAAGAGTCATCTGGACACAGACTTGGACTGATCCCGCTAAAGAGCGCGAGGCCGCTAAAACCTTGATAGGGCAAGGGGCGGATGTATTAACTCATCACACTGCCACGACCGCGGTTGCACAAACTGCTGAAGAGCAAGGTGTGCGTTTTATTGCCTATACGAGCGATATGAGCAAGTTTGCTCCAAAAGCCCAGTTGCTAGCTGTTACGCACCATTGGGGAGACTATTACATTCAGGCAGCACGGCAAATACTGGCAGGAACCTGGCAATCTACTAATACCTGGGGAGGTTTAAAAACCGGTATGGTCAAACTTTCAGCTTGGAATGCTGATGTAAATCGCAGTTTGGTAGCCCAGGTAGACTTGATCAGCCAGCAAATGATGGCTGGAACGCTGCATCCTTTTACCGGCCCCATAAAAGATAATAACGGCAAACTGCAATGGGAAAAATCTGCGATGCCTGACCCTATCATTGAGAAAATGAATTATTTGGTAGAAGGGATAGTGGGTCGATTGCAGCAATAGGAAAACTCATGTTTTTACAAGTACTCCTCCTAGTTGGGTCATTTTTTACGGTGTAGCACCTCAAGGTAAAATCAGGAAAATTTTCTAAACTTTTCCGAGTCCATCTATGGCCCTAAATCATGTTACGCCAGGTAAGAATGTTCCTGATGAATTTAATGTAATTATTGAAATTCCACAGAATGCAGATCCGATTAAGTATGAAGTAGATAAAGAGTCCGGCGCTTTATTTGTAGACCGTTTTATGGGGACTGCCATGCATTATCCCTGTAATTATGGTTATGTTCCCCATACGATTAGCGATGACGGGGATCCCGTGGATGTTTTGGTCATTACTCCTTTTCCGCTGGTAGCCGGTGTAGTGGTGCGCTGCCGTCCTTTGGGGGTGCTGAAAATGAAGGATGAGGCAGGAGGGGATTGCAAGTTATTGGCAGTACCTATTGATAAGGCTCTACCTTGGTATAAGCATTGGAAAACTTATTCAGATATTGCTCCTGAGCGTTTGGCCCAGATCCAACATTTTTTTGAGCATTACAAAGATTTGGAAAAAGGAAAATGGGTGAAAATAGAAGGCTGGGATGGTCCTGAGTCTGCCAAGCAAGAGATTATGGCTGGTATTGCTAGCTACGCGGCTGCCAAAGATAAGCCTTTGTTTTAAACCCAAATTTCCTACTAGACGCCACTTTCAGTGCCGCTTAGGTGTCCTCGGTGGATGGGTTTTTAAACCTTGTTGTCGCCTGTAGCCATGACTACAGGCTTGGCAGTCTGGTCAAAACTGCTTCGCTACTCTTTAAAGAGAAACCCGCGTGCAGGGGGTTATTAGCTAGAGGAGGTCACAGAAAAAAGACTCAATAGTTTACCCTGTTGAGTCTTTTTTTCTTTTTTAAAATTTGTAGGCTGCAGAGATTGCAACGGCTACAGGATTAAACGAAATGTTTGAGCGGCGGATCACCGTATCATTGGTGACGGACTTAAGATCAGTACTTACATCTGCTGTGGCGATGGAGGCGACAATAGACCACTGTTTGTCTACAGCATAAGAGAGACCAGCCTGGGCAGCCCAACCTGTCGAACTGCTTAAAGACTGTACGGTAGGACCTCCACTGGCAGCAGTACCTGCAGGGGTTACGGTAGACCTGAACCGCGTATGGTTCACACCTAAGCCTACGAAAGGACGTAGGGCGGTATTTTCATCGAAGAACTTGTAATTAAGAAACAAGGTAGGGGCCGTTTGCTTGACCTTGGCGATCACGCCTGCCGCTTGCAGCGCGCCACGTCCTTCTACATCATGTTTGGGTGGGATGCCAAAGGCTAACTCTAGCTCTAAATTTTCAGTAAGCCGTCGTGCATATCCTATTGCCAGGGTTGATTTACTCATGACCTGCAAGTTGGCCCCGGCTGGGGTAAGAGGGCCTACCAAATCGGTCGCGCTGGAATGGGGGTTAATGTGTATTAACCCCAAACGTAGGGTATTTTCCTGAGCAAATGAGTTAGAAGCCGTGCTCAGTGCCGAGCCTGTAAAAAATATAAGTGCAATAGTTTTATGCATTTTCATGAGGAAATCCTTGTCTAGAGTGTACGGCCTTTATAACCAGCCATAGCTTTGCATCTTGGTGTAAATAATGTCTGCTAGGACTTTATGAAAACCCGTACTGGGGTGGACACTATCAGCAAATAGCCAGGTAGTAACATTGGCGCCATCGGCCAAGGTAGCAGGAGCCCCGCAAAACAGAGAACTACCGTCAGTCACAGCATTTTGGGTTACTGCAGCAATTTTGGCAACATCGCAAATACGTGATGTGCTGTTTACAAAACCGTACTTATTCAGATTGCTTAACACCTCATCATTGGCGGCATAAGCATCCAATAATTGCACGGGCTGGCCATTGAGTTCTATTTTGATCCAATCATTAAAAATTTGCACTAAGCCACTTAACAAAAAGCGCTGATCTGCTGTCAGCGTAGCTCCCAATGGGGCGCGGGAAGAGTCTGGCAGATTGATAACAAGCACGTATTTAGCGCCTTTAGCCAAAATATCGTTTTTTACATAAGTGGCTAATTCCTGAGCAGCCTGTTTCATAGCCACTTGTGCCTCAGTTACAGCGGTTGTTTGGGGCACACCAGCGGCTACTTTGGCTGAGATTGCACCAAATTGGGTAAAGACATCATTATTGCCTCCCCAGACCACAACGAGATCGTTTTCAGTAAATTTTCCAAATCGTGCTAAATGATTAGCAATCTGCTGTTTAAGAGGAACAGTTAGTGCACCGCTGCCGTCCGCATTATGTCCTATCCCTGCGGGGTTGGTAACGCGTGCGCCTCCTTGACCATGGGCAGTACAAGTCGCCGCTGCGGCAGACCCAGCTGCAGCAGCAGGGCAAGTCACCGCTTGAGCGTTAAATCCTACCTGATGCGGTGTAATAGATAGGCCGAGCTTGGCTGCTACTACTTCAGTCCAAATAGGGCCCGGGTTCGTGGTGAACTTACCTCCAAAACCTTGAGTGCCCAAAGCCCCTGTGGCTGGGGTGTAGGTTCCTATATCAGATAAGCTATCCCCAAAGGAAACGAGTGCCTTAAAAGTGCCCTTTGTATTGGGAGCAGTGCTCGCAAAGGAAGAATTGTTATCATTACTGCTACCACAAGCCGCCAGTAATAAACCGGTCAAAACGAGGGCACTCAGTCGCATGCGCTGCATAAATAATCTCCAGTAAGGAAAGAAAAAAGGGATTTGATTAAGAAGCCTTAATTGTTTTTGTGCAAAGATAAAGCGGGATGCAGAGACAATCAAGTAATAATGATGCTGCAGTGCGGTACTGATTATTGAGATTCGCGCTTTCTTTTGAGGAGTGTCAAGGTCTTGCACAGGCACGGTGCAAGCGGTCGTTAATCGCTTCCCATTGTAAATCTTCAGGGGGGGCTTGAATCAAAATGTATTGTAATTTAGCAGCATCCAGAGTGCGTAAACTGGCATAGAGTGTTTGAGCGTAGGCATCTGGCTGGCTTGGAGCTGCAATAAAGATCCCTTCAAAACCCTTAGGCTTTTGAAAAGCAAATAGTCCTATTGTTTTTGAAGAAAAATTACTAAGCTCCTCATTGGGGTGCCATAAACGGGTAGGGGTGTGAGGTTGATAGTGAGCAGGTAAGCTGCCGCTGACTCTAGGGCTGTTGGCATGGCGTTCTTCTACAGATAGATGGATTGCCTGTTTAAGTTGCTCTCGGCAAATGCTTCCTGGCCGCAACAAGACGGGTTGCATACCGGAGCAATCCACGATGGTCGATTCAATCCCGATCTTGCAGGGGCCGCCATCGAGCACCCAGACCTCTTGGCCCAACTCTTCGGTGACATGTGCTGCTGTTGTGGGACTGATGCGTCCAAAACGATTGGCACTGGGCGCAGCTATGCCATAAATTCCCGCTTTGGCACAGGCTGATAGCAAGGCTTGTGCATGGGGATGGGAAGGGCAGCGTAAACCCACCGTATTCTGCCCCCCGGTAATCAAGTCCATAACTGCCGGCGCACGCGGTAAAATTAAGCTTAAAGGACCCGGCCAAAAGGTTTTCATTAAAGTGTGGGCATATTCAGGAACATTAACCGCCCAATGATTAAGCTCTGTTTGTGAGGCAATATGAACGATTAAGGGGTGATGACTTGGGCGACCTTTAAGAGCATAGATTTTAGAAATAGCTTGAGGATTACCCGCATCTGCTCCCAAGCCGTAAACGGTCTCCGTTGGGAAAGCCACTAGCTCTCCTTGTGCTAAACGTTGCACTGCCCGGGCTATTAAGGTAGCGTCTACTTGAGGAGTAGAGTTTGAAGCGTCCTCTAAATTAAAAGCGGTCAATGCCTAGTCGCTCCGCTAAAAGGTTAGCCCGTTCTAGTGCTTCCTCTACATTTTTTCCTAAAACGGTAATATGGCCCATCTTGCGACCACGCCTCGCCTCGGTCTTCCCGTAAAGATGTAACTTCGCATTGGGTTCTGCCAAAATATAGCTCCAGTCAGGAGTACGTGCACTCCCATCCTCATGAGTCCAGACGTCACCCAGTAAATTTAGCATCACAGCGGCATGATGCTGCCGGGGAGAACCCAGGGGTAAGCCAGCCATGATGCGTACCTGTTGTTCAAATTGGCTGGTTACACAGGCATCCATACTATAGTGTCCAGAATTATGGGGACGGGGTGCAATTTCATTGACTAACAAGCGCCCATCCTTCAAAACAAAAAATTCGACGCACAATACTCCCACATAATTAAGACCTTGTGCGACATGCTGAGCAGCCGTCAAAGCAGTAGCAGTTAATTTCTGGTTTGCTTGCGGACTGGGGACCATACTAATAGCCAGGATACCTTTGCGATGAATATTCTCGGCAATTGGATAATGTACGATAGCACCGTTATGGGTGCGCGCAACGACGACAGAGACCTCGTAGGCAATATCCTGCAGCTTCTCCAGCACACAGGGTACTTGCCCAAACGTGTGGAAAGCAGCTTGCACTTCAGACAAGGTGTTAACGCGGGCTTGGCCTTTTCCATCGTAGCCCAAACGGCTCACTTTAAGAATACCAGGCAGTAAATGCGTGAGCACAGGATTCAAATCGTTAGCATTGAGGATAACGGCATGCTCTGAAAGGGCTAGACCCTGCGCAGCCAAAAAGGCCTTTTCAGCAATGCGATCCTGCGCAATCGCTACGGCACTGGCCTGTGGACTGACCCCTACATACTGCGATAGCTGTTCCAGGGCTTGTGAGGGGACATTTTCAAATTCAGTCGTTACTGCACCCGTCATGGCTCCCAGTTTTTCTAAAGCTTGAGGTTCCAAATAGTCGGCACAAAGATGTTCATCGGCTACGCTAATGGCAGGACCGTCGCGTGCCGGGTCTAGCACGATTACCTGATAACCGAGGTTTTGTGCGGCCATACAAAACATGCGGCCTAATTGGCCTCCTCCTAAAAGACCAAGCCATGAACCAGGAGCCAGTGTTTTCATTGAATATGTTTAACTTTCAAAATACGAATAACCAGAAACTCAATTTCTTAATGGAAAATAGTACCCAAATATTTACTTAAAACAGGCACACTATTTTTATCGCCTGAACACCCAGCGCGTAGAGTTAGAGGCGGTAGGGATAAAAGCATAGCCTTCCTCTGTAAAGTTTTTTAGCTGTTGTGGGTCAGTTAAACGATTAATAATGGCGTATCTAGCCATTAAGCCACGAGCTTTTTTAGCCATAAAACTAATGACTTTGTATTCATTACCCGGCCGTTTTTCTTCAAAGACCGCTTGAATCACAGGGACATCGAATCCTTTGGAATCCAGCGAGGAAAAATATTCATCACTGGCCAGGTTAAGAATAGCGGCAGCCTGTGTTTCAGTCAGCACAGTATTTAAATAGGCTGTCAGGACAGGACGCCAGTACTGGTAGAGAGTTTTAATTTTCAGGTTTTGTTGCAGTTTTGTTCCCATTTCTAGACGGTGCGGCTGAATCAAGTCTAGCGGCCGCAACACCCCGTATAGACCAGACAGAATACGCAGGTGTTGTTGTGCAAAATCTAAATCGGCTGGACTCATCTGCTTGGCCCTTAACCCTTCGTATACATCTCCATCAAAGGCTAAAATCGCCTGTTTAATATGGTTTGGATAAAGTGATTCTTTAGGCTGTGCTTGCCAAGCGCGGTAGCGCTCAACATTTAATTTAGCCAAACTTTCAGACAGGTCCATGAGTTGGGCAATTTCAGAGACCGATTTTTTGCGCAATATCTGAATCAGTTGCTCGGCTCGATTGTGAAAAAAAGGGGCGCTTTTATGCTGCGTTTGGGGGGGTGTCTCAAAATCTAAGGTTTTAGCTGGAGAGAGAAGAAGGAGCATGGGTAATATTTATTTTTTGTTTAGTGGAAAGCACGCCATACAACACTGGCATTTTTTAGTCTTGCTAACGTAAACCACTACGCTTCCAGAAGACAGGGTCACGCTCTACAACCAGACAGCAAAAAGGGCCGGTGCAATTACGCAGACATTCAATTTTATTCATACCTCCTGGCGTTGAAGTTGTGATGGTAAGTTCATCAGAAGGCGTGAGTAACTGCTCAAGTTTTTGGCCAACGCTGGGTTCAGGGTTAGGTTTTTCACCAAAAATAAAAACTACTCCCGAGTTACTGGGGTCATTACGACTATTAGTAGGTTTTTGTTTATTATTTCTTTCCCGTAACAAACGCCTGGTATTTTCTATAGCCCGTTCTGTTGGGTCTTTAGGTAAAGGTTTTAATTCAGGTTGTAATTGTGACTCCAGCGAGAGTTGCGGCACCGCATTTTTAGGAGCCGCTAAGGGGGGACTTTGCTCAGAAAGCGGTAAATTCGGTGCGCGAGCAGGGGCCTCTACTAAACGAGGAGGGGGTGAAATTTCTTGCGCTGTTGCAATCAAAGCTGAATTTAAGCACAGCATTAACAAGGGCAAGATAAACAACTGCTTGAGCTCCAGCTTGGGCAGAAAAAGAGCAGTCAAAGAGAAGAAAAAGTTGTTCATAAAGAGAGCCTATCAGTGGATGCCATAGCCTTGCGGATAAGTCATTATGCCTTAGGAAGAGTCACTCCCCGCTGCCCCTGATATTTTCCACCCCGGTCTTTGTAGCTAACCTCACAGACTTCGTCTGACTCAAAAAACAGTACTTGCGCACAGCCTTCGCCTGCATAAATTTTGGCTGGCAAGGGCGTTGTATTGCTGAATTCTAATGTGACATATCCTTCCCATTCTGGTTCAAAAGGCGTCACATTCACAATAATGCCACACCGTGCATAAGTGCTTTTTCCAAGGCAAATGGTCAGAATATTACGTGGAATTCGAAAGTATTCCACTGTTCGAGCCAAGGCAAAACTGTTAGGGGGAATAATGCACACATCACCCGTAAAATCCACAAAGCTTTTTTCATCAAAATTTTTTGGATCGACGATAGTACTATTGATATTGGTAAAGATTTTAAATTCCGGTGCGCAGCGAATGTCATAGCCGTAACTTGATGTGCCATAACTGACTATTTTGCGCCCCGCAGTTTGCCTGATTTGCGCTGGCTCAAACGGTTCAATCATTCCGGTAGTTTGTGCCATATACCGAATCCATTTATCACTTTTAATACTCATGATTTTGTGTAGTTTGATAGTTCAATGAATTATTTATGGTGGATACTGCATCTTAGAGGAATATCAAAATATGAGCGCTAAATTAATATTTGCTTATATAAGCAGCTATTTTGCTGCAGCGCTAATATTTTGCCTATTAGACTTTATCTGGCTTGGGATTGTGATGAAAGATTTTTATACCAATCAGATAGGAACATTATTACTTACCAATCCTCGCTGGGGAGTAGCTGCGGCCTTTTATGCTCTTTATTTACTTGGGGTTTTGTTTTTTGCAGTGACTCCTGCGCTACAGGGTGGTGAACTGAGCCGTGCCGCTCTTTATGGCGCCATGCTAGGCTTATTGGCGTATGGAACTTATAACCTAACTAATTTAGCTACGATAAAAGCTTGGTCAGCGATTCTTTCCGTGGTGGATATGGCATGGGGGGCCGTAGTCACGAGTGCTGCCGCTAGTGCGGGGTATTTTGCTGCAAAAATCTTTCTGAAATGAGATTGATGAATTAACCCGTAGTTTTTGCAAGCTAGTAGAGCTGGTGATTTTAGGGAGCTAAGATGAGTACTTTAAGCTGACTAGGGGTTGTGCGTAGGCCGATTGCATTGGTACTGTTTTGCAGGCTGGCACTGCTTAAGCGTGTACTAGGTAAACCGCCCACTAGTACTGTAGAGGCGCCTATTAAATGGCGACTGGGACCCATGACTGTGCCAGAAGCAACCCCCATTGCGACACCTGCATTATCTCCATTGCTAAGGGGAATCGTTGTACCCATATTATGGGCAGGAGCGCATGCCCACAGCACGTGATAAACCGCATTCACCCCCATAGGTCCAGCAGCCACATTAGGATAAGGAATGGGGGCAGGGATAGGTGGAGTTAAGCAGACGTCAGGAAAAGCCAGATCTGTTCCCCCCATTTGTGAGTTAGCGAACATATTTAACCTACCTGAATTTGGTTACCATCAATTTTGACAAGCTCTTTACTTTTGATCACGGTGTGCTCAGCATTTAGATGAGCCAGACCTTCAACTTTTTGATCTAAATGTCCTAGTCTTACCAATTCCATTTCTTCGATACGGCGTTGATAATTCTTAGCATATAAACTGAAATTTTGACTGAACTGACTGAGGCGTTCAGCAACAATCTGCATAACATGGGCTGCCCATTGAGTGCTACGGGCTTTTAGATTAAAACTTTCAGTACTTATTTGAGTTTCCACTGCTTTAAAGCAGAGATTTTTCGTTTCCACTTCTAGACTATCCTGAACTACTAAGCGGGTAAGCCGATCTGTTTGCAACACTAAGGCCTGATCTGTCGGCCGATGCAGCAAGGCCAGCACCCAGGCTTGACCATTTTGTTGGGCTAGCATGACAGTATCTCCGGCAATAGGCTGTGCCAGGCAGGATAAAGCCAGACGTGCTTGCACAATTCCGGTATTGGTAGAGACCATTACTCGACCATTGGCCGCTGTTTCGACTTCGCCGACTTTTTGTATCACCCCTTGTGTTATTGATGGATTTGTAATTTTTTCAGTAAGCATAGCGTTCTGTTTTCGTAAAAGGGTTAGAAGCAGGGTTACTTTTAGTACTCGGTTTCCAGTTTTCAGCTTGCAAGGTTGCTGCATCATCTGGCGTCACTCGGCTGCGATCTAGTTGTAGTGCTTCTTCTAGGTAGGCTCCGCGCAGAGTGGCTCTTAAAAGATCAGCATTTTTGAAATTGCTATACCTTAAGTCTGCGTAGGCAAGATCAGCATATCGCAAGAGGGCAGCAGAAAAATCGCATTGGCTAAAGTCGGCTTTTTGAAGTACAGCCTCTGTTAAGTCTGCTTGAATAAAACATCCCTGCCGTGCTTTTGCGCCTACCCAGACAGATTGACTTAACTGTGCATGCGAAAAGTCTGCTTTTTTTAGTTGAGCCTCAATCCATAAGGTTTGTCTAGCTTGCGCACCATTAAATCGTGCAGAGAGTAAATTAGCAGATTTAAAATTACTGTTGTTTAAAATAGAACCTGAGAAATTAATCTCTTGTAGGTTCGCTTCCATAAATTGACAGTAACTTAAATGGGCATTACTTAAATTTTGTCCGGCCAGATCGGATTGAGTAAAAACGCACCGGTTCGCATTAAGCTTGTCAAAAATAACGCGGCGTAAATCAGCAATATAAAATGTTGTCTGATTAAGCACAGCGTGACTCAGATCACAGTTTTCAAAACTACACTTAATCAAGCCCCCTTGAGTCAAGTTAGCACGTTTAAAGTTGCTAAGAGTCAGATCGCAGCTAATCAGATTCCCATGCTCTAAGTTAATATCTTGCCCTTGTGCTTCAGTTAACTGACATTCATTAAAGCAAACTCCTGTGGCCATAGCATGAGATAAGCTTACTCGACTAAGATTACATCGATAAAAGGTAGCAATCTTTAAGTTGGTGCTACTTAAATTTCCGTCCGAAAAGTCGCATTCCACAAAGCTGCATTCTTGCAGATTCGCACCACTAAGATTTACCCCCCGTAAATCACACTTAATAAAAGTTCCTGTAGTGAAATCTTGCTTTACAAACTGCTGGCCTGCCAGCTTTAACTCCTGAAGGGGTTCTAGCTGTTTTATCCGTTTTTGAATCTGCTCAAGCTTCATATTTGTACCAAAGGTGGTAACACTTTTTTAACAGGTAGGTGACGCACTTTAGCCATGTACACCCTCTCTACTACGGTATCGGCATCCTTCTCAATACGTGCCATATCAGTAGCAAATAAATTTGCGCCATAAAGATCAGCACCTATCAAACGGCTGTGTTGTAAGACAGATTGCATCAAGTTTGCATAGCGCAAGCAAGCGCCTTTAAAGTCAGCCTGCAACAATAAGGTTTCTTTCATCGAGGCAGAAGAAAAATCGCTGCCTGCACATTGTGCTTTGCTAAAGTCCGATCCATCTAGAAGAGCTTCTGAGAAATTACTTTGCTGTAAAGGCATAGCGCGAAAGCTAGAACGATATAGATGCGCTTTACGAAAGCTCGTGGACCGTAGAACGCTACCGTGCACGAAGCGTATATTTTCGGCCTCGCCGTTGTCGAAATTACTACCAATCAGGTTACATGTCACAAAATTTGCTTTACTCAGCAAAGCAGCGCAAAAACGAGCATGTTCCATAGAACATTCAACGAACGAGGTTTTGCTAAGTTCAGCATTTGAAAAATCTACCTTTGAGAGTTGACTACGCAACACTGTCGTATGATTTAACTTAAGTCGTTGGCATTGTGCAGATTGCAGATTTACTTCAGTTAAAACGTTTCCTGTAAATTGGCTACCCCGCAAACTAGTTCGTTCAAAGCGGGTTTGCATAATTGTTGCGCCGGAAAAATCGCAATTACTTGCGTCAGCATCCGAGAAGTTACTTTTACTCAGATTTGCTTCATGAAAAGAAGCTCCGCCTAGCTGAGCTTGCATGAATATTGCGTAAGCCAAATTAGCACGGTCAAAACAAGCGTTGTGCAGTTTGGCTTCGGTAAAATCTGCTCCCGTTAGATCTGAATCGGAAAAATCCGCGCCTGATAAATCCATGCCAGCAAAAGTTGCTGCAGGCATCGATTCTCCAGAAAACCGCCTACCTTGTGCATGAGTATAAGTGGCCGATTTTCGCAACTTTATGGCTTCTGCCAAACTTAATGGCTCAGGTACAGGCTGATGGTGAGAAGCTGAACGGACCAACGCTGATATTTTCTTATCATCATCTATCGCTTGCTTTAAAAGTGTTGGAGCTACTGCTTCAACACTGCTTTTTTGGGGTAGTTTTAATAGACTGAGTTGCATTTCAGCTAATGTTGCTGATAAGGGTTTAATGCTCATCGTGTTGAGGCGAGGGTCTTGCAGTGGCTTTAGTAGGCTTAAATCTCCTCCTATAGCTTCTAAATGTCTCGTAGAGTAGGCTAAGTGCGAAGCCTTTTGGGTTTTTATCAGTTCGGTAACTTGCTGGCCAGACGGTAAGTTGTTAGATAACTGTTTACCCATCTTTAGCAATGCCTCTGTTGTTTTAGGAAGTGTTTTCGAAATGTGCGACAGATGAGGAAATACTGTTTTTTGCTCAGCCTCTAAGGTTTTTAGGGTGGCCTGTGGTAAACGTTCAGCAAGTTCTTGTCGTAGGCTGGCCTGTTGTGCAGCCAGTTGAGTCTGATGATTCTCTAACGCAGTGCCGGAAGAACCCAGTAAGGTTTCAAATTTTTTTAAAAGCTCATTGGGAGTGGCCATGCCTTCCGGAAGAAAATCTTCGTCATCCAGCATGCGGATTGCCCCTTTTTCTGGATCTAGTCTTTCCCTAATCGCTTTCAAATAGTGTGTGGCACCTTTGGGTTTATCAAGCCGTTCCGCGGCTATGGCTATATGCTTGATCTTATCTGCAAATTCATCTTCCAAGGGGGTTATGGCGTGCCAGATTAATACCATGCGTAACTGGTTAGGAAAAAACCAAACGGTACTGAGTTTTGAATCAAGTAGCTGCAGAGTATTACTGGATCTATCTGTGCGTTGCAGCGCCACTACCGCTCTAATACCTGGTAGAGTTCCACTAATCTTGGGCTGATCTGCGTGCATATGGATCAGTTCGAAGGCCTCATTTCCTATAAAGGGTTCGGGTTGCCATTGATCCTGACTAGCACAACAAAAGTATCGCCAGTTCAAATCTACAGGAGGGCTGGGGAACTGTTGTTCTAACCAATCTTTGGTATAGCTCCCGTCAAACTGTTGACGGGCCGCGGATGTTGGTTTTAGCGCGTCAAAGCTGATCGGAGGAACCTTTGAGCCTGACCTAGAGCTAGGATATTTTGGATGTTCTAAATGTGGCAAAAGATGCAGGAGACCTGCTGTGGTTTGCTTCGCCTCATGACCGATGCCCTGGGGATTCTCCAGAAAAGCAGCCCCTCCGTAAGCATTAGACCAATCTAGCGATATTTGTGTGAAAGATTCTGGTTTGCTAGGTTTATTTTTTATCCAGATACGTCGTCCAAACACATTAATAGTCTTTTCTAAACTACCTAATTTTGCCTTTACTTGCAGGGCATCAATCGGTTTTCCTCCCGGTGCCATGGCATTACCTGTCAGCAAATATTCGCCGCCGATTTTAGGAACAGCTATATCAACGGGAGTATCACCTAAAAGCGGATTTATAAAACTCCAAAACTCTTGTTCAGACAGCAAGGCGTTATTTTGGTCAAGTGCAATTAAAGCCATTGTTGATACACATAACCAGGCCCGTTGCTGACGCTCCAAGCAACGATGCATAAGCGCTAAATGTTGGGGTTTAATGACACGCATGAGTGCTTTTAGGCTTGCTTTAACCGAACATACTGAGACTGGCCTGAGACAAAAGAAGTGCACCGGATGCCATCGCCACACCAACATTTCTTATTTCTACTGCACCCGCAACTTTATTAAGTGCTGCACTTGCATTTTTAACCCCGACGGTTTCTCCTTTGAATGTGATACCCGCAATACTGACCCCCTTAGATTCCAAACTAATGCCTTTACATTCAGTACTGAGAGCCACGGCTCTATTAACTGTTCCTGTTACTTCAGAGGCTCGACCCTTGAACCAGGATTCGCTGGGTGTAAGGCCCGTCACGGTGGCCCCTCCGGTGAGTAGCAGTTCAGGGGAATTAACAATAACGCGGGTGCCCGCCTGTAACTCAATATTTTGTGGAGTATGTAATGCATGTCCGTCACTCGCGGTATAACGACATACCCCATTAGGCACATTTTGGGTGTAATTGCCTTCTAGAATATGTTGAGTTACGTCACCGGTTTTGACGGTTTCTTTAATACCCCCCCAGACGTCAAGAGTCTGACCCGTATCCTTCACTGTAAGGGTATGACCCCCTTCAATTGTGGTAGCTAAGCCGCCCTTGATAGTTTCAGTTTCCCCTTGACCTATAAAACGAATACTCATGTTTTTAATGTATAAGTCCCGAAGATCCCCCTCTATTCGGTCATAAGAGTTTTTATAGACAGTGCAACGATTGTTTCCTTGAATATCTGTGGTACGGTCACCCCCCACCTCTCTGGTTTCATTGTTTTCGACAACAGTGTCTAGATTTTTTTCGGCATGCACATATATTTGCTCTGCACCCTTCTTATCTTCAAAACGCAACTCATTCGCCGTGGTTGCATCTCCCTGTGGGCTGGACCTTGTAACTATGCCGCTTCGGGTTTTATGAGCTGGCAATTCCCAAGGAGGCATTTGTTCTGCGTTGTAAACCCGTCCAGTCACTAAAGGTCGATCCGGATCGCCGTCGATAAAATCTACTACTACTTCTTGACCTACCCGTGGCAGCGTGATAAAGCCAAACTGTTTGCCTGCCCATGGATGAGAAACCCTTACCCAGCAAGAGCTTTCTTCAGCATTGCCCCTGATTGGTCCCTCATTTTGCCTTGCACGGTCCCAGCGGAAGAGAATCTTGACGCGACCATAAGCATCCGTCATGATTTCGTCGCCTTCTGCACCTACGACTACCGCTGTTTGCGGACCTTGTACCACAGGTTTGGGTGTTAACAAAGGAGGTCTCCATTGCTCATCGGCTGGTACCACTACAAAGCGGCAATCGTAGTGGCTACCCCGGCCAGATTCCTTATCTTCTGTACTGTCGGGGAGGGCCTGTTGGAGAGTGATGTACGTGCTCAACACTAAATATTCTTTGTTTTCCTCAGCACGAGGATAAGCTGTGAACTGAAAAATATGACCTACTGCCAGACCTCGGGCATCCGTTTCACCCTCGATTTTTTTGCAGGTGGTTTGTATCTGCTCCAGCCGTGCACGAACGCAGGAGTCTCCTTGTTCCAGAGTACGGTATCCGCCCGGGTAGTCGAAGATTTCTGCTCTTCTAAGAATTTTTTCGCCAGCTTTTGATCGGGAGACTTCAAGATTTACGCGAGGAGCCGTAAAATCATAATCTTGCATAGCATAGCTGTCGGGCTGAATCTCACAAGCCATAGCCCAAGAACGTATGGCTTCTCGGTCATTGCGTACCTCGTCAGTTTGGCATAAAAAAGGAATTTTTTCGTAACCCACTAACGTCGGATGACTACTAGGCGCATCACTTAGAACCAGTTTATGTCGACCCTGCTCGTGTTTAAAATAGTAATAAATTCCTGCATGTTCTAGAAGACGGCTGACAAAATCAAAATCAGTCTCCCGGTACTGTACGCAAAACTCAATAGCTGGGTAACGATCGCTTAGAACTAGATTGTCTTGGAAATCTTCTTCGCTGATATGGTCTTTAAAAACACTTTTTATAATATCGACCGGACTTTTGTTCTGAAATATTCTGCAATCTTTAGACTTGGTCAAAAACCATAACCAAGGCCGTAAGCTAATTCGATAGTGCGCATATCGCCCTTGCTGCCCAATAAAAGCAAACCGCGCTACATGACCATCAAGAAAGCGGCTGCCCCCGTCATGTAAATGGAGCCGTACAGTGAGTCTCTTACCTAAGAAATCGCTGAGCTTAAGTTGATTATCCAGACAAAGGACATCAAGTTCATATTTAAAGAGTTGAGACAGACCTTCTGTCCCACTCATTTTGTAGAACTCTAGCTGGACTTGTTCAAAAGGAAAGATAATTTCGGCTGAACGTATCATAATGTTCCCAATTCTCGACATCATCGCGATGTCCCCTGACAAGCACGACAATAGGTATTTGAGCAATCTAATATGTCGATTTAATGAATCAGGGATGCTGTTTTATCCCCTGTATGAGGTAGAGAGGCAGGGGTTTTCGGCAAGAGCAAAATAAGGGAGAGCAGCAGAAAAACTTATCGTGTTGACTTCTTATACAAGAGATATTAGAAGAAATCAGCTGTTCTTATTGCATAGGAAAGTTTAGTGCTTCTATAACTTATATGCGTATTGGGAGATAATTTCTTTGCAGCCTGCAACGCATTCACAATATTGGCATTTTTTCTTGTTGTCTAGAATTTTCTACGAGTCAGCTCGGCCTGCTGCATTATTGTTGATATAGCTGTATTTCTAGCTATTGATAGCGTTCAGAAGGAAGAAGTTTAAACGCTATTGCTATTAATAAGCTTACGATTACTCCATCGTCTATCCATCCCAGCAGAGGAATAATATCTGGCAGAAAATCGATGGGAAAAACTAAATAGGCTAATGCTAAAAAAATTAAGATTTTTGAGGCGATAGGCGTTGAGCGGTTACGCAACAGGGCCCATATGAGACGAGCCTCACGTCCGAAATGCCATAAGAGCCAGGAGCCTCTCTGCAAAAATCTCATGGTTTTTCCTTTCAGTTTTTACTCTAATGGATTACCTGCAATGTAGACTAGATAAGTAGACATGCACTACAGCAGAAAATTCAAAACATTAAGGCTGCTCTACTAAGGATCTAATTTTCTCAATATCCACGGTGCGAAGATATTTGGGTATGTTTTTCCACATAGAATGGTGCCCATAGCCACCTTTACGCAATTCTTCCAATGCTTGTTCACGGCTCCAGTTTTGATACAAAATTCGATACATGGCCGATATCAGTCCAGTGCGATCGGCGCCATGCTGGCAATGCAGCAACACCGGGCCATTGCTTTCTGCGGCCTTAAGGGCACGCAAGGCAGCGACTACTTGTTTGTCTTTAATATTCCAGGTGTAAATTTTTACCTGGATGAGCTTAATGCCGCTGTTTTTTAATAAGGCGTGATTGCTGTGAAAAGCACGCAGACTGAGCACTGTTTTAATGCCAAGTTCTTGCAGCATGGATAAGTTTTCTTCAATAGGCTGTGAGCTGCGAAATAACTTATCGTTAATGCGATACAGATTTTGCGGCTTATAAATGGGTTCAGCCCATTGTGGATTGCGTTCAGGCATTTGTGCTTTCACGGGAAATGAACTATTCCATATGAAGATGCATAAAATGATGCCTAAGTTATATGAAAGGTGTGTGAAAGTGCGAAGCGAAAAAAAGAATTTAGTCATTTTTTCTATAGGAGAACCAAAGTAAAGCGCTGCTTATGGATAGTGAAACCCAATAGTCAGCAGGGGCCGCTCCCCACCAATGTTTATGCCACATAATATGCGCTGGGGAGAAACGTTCCAGCCCATAAGCTGGATTTAATACAAACCACAGGAAATCTTCTGTGATCCAGAACAACATAATGCATCCGATCACCCGGCATTCCAACTTTAGCGACCATTGCTGCATAAAGATGAGTGGAAAATGAAAAATCAGGGCAATAAAAGGGAAGATCCAGGCGTGGTAACCCGTTATTGGCCGCCCACCCCAAAAAAGATCGAGCATCCAGTGATTTTCAATCCGCCAGGTGGGTAGATTGGCAGCCCAACCTGCTGCTCCTTCAATCTGAATTTCAGTTTGAGCAAAGAAAAAACCTAGTAGTAAAACCCATGCTAATGTCAGCAAAATATGAGGTGGGGAAGAAGATATTGTGCCTTTCATTGGTTTAGATTTTCCAGCACTGTATTTAAAACCTGTCTTGCTGCGTTAGGTTTTGCCAAGGCTTGGGCTCTAGCCTGCATCTGTAGCAGTTTTTCAGGGTGGCGCATCAGATATTGAATGCGGAAGGCTAGTGTTACTTGGTCAATTGCTTTTAGCGCTACGCCTTGCTCCAATAAAAAATCGGCATTGCGCTCTTCCTGCCCGGGAATGGGAGTATTCAAAATCATCGGCAGGTTCATCGCCAAACATTCTGAAGTAGTAAGGCCACCTGGTTTGGTAATAACCAGATCAGCACAAGCCATGAGCCGCTCCACCTGTAGGGTAAAACCTTGCGGTAATAATCGACCCGGATAGTGTTTCGCTAAGACTTGCAGTGCTGCGAGTTCTTGGGCATTCTTGCCTGCTAGCGCAATTAATTGAAAATCATTGTCTAGCAGTAATAACTGCTCAGCAAGCATACTTAAACTGCCTAAGCCTGCGCCTCCTCCCATGAGTAAAAAGGTTTTACGGTTTGGGTTAAGGCCTAGCTCGGCACTGCATTCTGTCCGGAGGGGCGGGGTAGCGAAGACGGGCATGATAGGAATGCCCGTGACATAAATATTCTGTGCAGCGATTCCTTGCGCACGCATGCGAAAGGCCACTTCTTCATTTGCAGCAAAATAACCTCTCATATGCTCTTGTACCCAAAGACGGTGCAAATCAAAATCCGTTACCTGAACCCAGACCGGGATGCTGAGTTTGCCCTTGCGAATTAAGGCGGACAAAATTTCGGCGGGTAAAAAATGGGTACAGATAATCGCGTCCGGGTTGAACGCGGTAATTTCCTTAAGCAGTGCCTTCGTGTTGAGGCGTTCAATACCGCGGCGTAGTCTTTGTAAAGAGCTATCTGTTTTGGCTTCATTGATGGCTTTATACAGATACCCCCAAAGTGCGGGAGCTTTATTAACCAGCGTGATATAAAAATCAGTATATAGCTTACGAAATCCAGCGTTAACAAAATCCATCACATCCAGATGCCTCGCTACTGCCTGACCTTCTGACAAGCTGGTGTAAGCGTTTATAGCTTCAGCCGCACGCACATGGCCTGCACCTGCAGATACGCTGAGTAATAGTATTTTTTTTGCTGTCATCCGTATACTAAAAAATTTTGCCTACTCGAGTTTTTCAGGAGTGAAGATTGTTTATCTCTCATTTCTAAATTATTTATGTCCTTGTTGCTTTGCCTGGATGTGCTAGAGCATTGGCTTGGGCTTGGCGCCTAGATACTAATGATTCAGAAATGCAAGAGTGCAGTTGTGGCGGGTTACTGAAAAGTTTGTTGGCTAAACGACACCTAGCTTTCGAAGTTTAATAGTGGCCGCTATAAGTCAAGAGGCAGAAATCCGTTGGGTTTCTTAACGAATTTACTGCCCTTAGTTGTTTTGCTATCAAACAAACTTTAATGTCTGATGCGATTAGCGTTTTCTACAGCTTTATTGTAGTTACTGACCATCTCATTGAAATCTTTGGGTCTTTTAGATTGCTTCATGTCCCGGTAGGAGCCAACCATGGAAGTTAAATAGGAGGCTGCGCTTTCATGCCAAGAATCGGGAGATGCATTTTTTGCTTTGGCTGCTGCATAGTGTTCCCGCTGCTCTGCTAAAGTTTTTTCTAGCTGCGCTATCAGCTGATCGGCCTGCTGATATTTTTCAGGATTTTTGATATCAGCCTCATTTGCAAAAAGACTGAGTAGCTCATCGCCTTGTTGCAAGGCAAGCTTTGTTCCGTAACCTAGCAAATTCCCTTCTTCTTTAAGCTTGGCCAGTACTTGCATATTACGTTTTTTCTGTTCACGGCTGAGCACGCTATTGAACTTTTCCATGGCTGCGACACTGGCATCAAAATTAGCCCGTATCTCCGGATCCTGTGCTTTACCCTTGGCCAGGTTATCTTCTTTATAAGCTTTAGATTTGTAATAGATTTCGATAGCATTCAGTTGAGTGGTCAGCTTATCCAAGTTACTGATCAGTTGATCGGCAGACTGATCCAATTCTTCTAACTGGCTAGATGAGAAGGCACGACCTCTTTTAAGTTCATTCATAGCTAAATGAATCCAGCCTACCGTGATAAAAATATTATCAGTGGCACTTTTACTAGGAATATTTTGGGCAAAATATTTTTGCCGGGTTTCAGGCAAGCCAAAAGTACCGATTAGCTTGTTATATCCTTCTGTATAGGCATTGAGCTTAGCGGTAAAGTTTTTATCCTGATCTGCACTCTCTTTTTTAACGGCAGGTGCAGCAGCTGCCGTTTTTGTGGGAGCAGGTGATGAGGTTTTTTCTTTAGGAGTTTCGTTGCCATTTTTCCCACAGGCGCTCAAGATTAAGGCTGTGCTTGTAGCTAGTGTTACGAATATGACTTGCTTGGATTTTTTTGGTGTGCGCTTCATCGCTATTCCTGTTTATAAGATGATTAAGGTCTATGAGTGAAGTGCACCCTTATTGTGCGCTTGCAGCCAGAACCACAGGAATTTTAACGAACTTCTTTAGCGTAAAGAAGAGAACGCCCTTTTTTTGCTAGCTTATTTTGAGTATCAATACCCGCTTTTATACCCATTTTACGAGCACCTATTGCTATAAAGATTCCATTCTAATATTGATAGGCTTTTTCAGAGAGAAGAGCTTCAAAAAGCTTATAAATATTGGGGTAAAGAGGTAGACCGTTATTAGGAAGGGGACTTCTGTTAACCTGCCGAATTTTTAATTCACCGGATTGGCTCTTGCGAGCTGCTTAGTGCACAGTGGGTAATGTTCCCACGCTTTGACTTAAGTTAGCCGCCTTAGAGACCGCCCGCTACAGCTAGCAGAAGTCCCACAAACTTTTAATCACGTTTTGTCAATCAGTTCTTTGGCTTTTTCTTTGGCATCTCCTAAACCCGCTTGGATTTCCCCACTTAGCTTCTCGGCAGTACCTTGAGTTTTCAAATCCTTATCGTCTAGCAGTTTTCCCGCTTTTTCTTTAGTAGCGCCTTTTATTTCATCTACACGACCTGCAATTTGATCTTTGTTCATCATGTTTCTTTCTGAGCTTTTTTAAGTTTCCTGGCGGGCTTCTGGAATTACTCTCGCAAAAACCCATACCGTCTTAAAGTAAATAAGAGAATTAATGAACAAATTCTGACTCAGTAGAAATTTGAAACTGCCCGAAAAACAGCCCACTACGTGTAGGACAAAGCCGCTAGAGCCTTTAGCCCACCCATCTGCGCGCATTGCGCCAGATTCGCATCCAGGGAGAATCTTCACCCCATCCGGGTGGTGACCAGGAATGCTGTATGGTTCTGAAAACCCGTTCTGGATGGGGCATCATAATGGTAAAGCGACCATCAACCGTCGTGAGCGCCGCAATACCTTGGGGAGCGCCGTTAGGATTGAGCGGATACTGCTCAGTCGGCTGGCCCGTATGATCGGTAAATCGCAGGCTTACGAGGGAGTTTTCCAGCGAACCGGTTTGGGAATAATCGGCAAAGCCCTCTCCATGGGCCGTCACAATAGGTGCTAACGTATCTTGCATATCTTTGAAAAACAGGGAGCTGGATTCTTCCACTCTAGCCATCACTAATCGGGCCTCATATTGTTCGCTCTTGTTGCGAGTAAATTTTGGCCAGGCTTGAGCGCCAGGAATCAGTGGCTTAAGATTAGCCATCATTTGACAGCCGTTACACACTCCCAACCCAAAGCTATCGGGGCGCTGAAAAAACTGTGCAAATTCTTCCGCTAAGGCCGGGTGAAACAAAATGGTTTTGGCCCAACCTTCACCGGCACCCAGCACATCACCATAAGAAAATCCCCCCACTGCGGCAAGACCTTGGAAATCTTTTAGCTGTACTCGAGCCGCAAGCAAATCACTCATATGGACATCCACTGAATTAAAGCCCGCCTTATGAAAGGCGTAGGCCATTTCGATCTGGCTATTGCAGCCTTGTTCACGCAAAATAGCGATTTTTGGCCGTATGCCAGTGTTGATAAAGGGCGCCGCAATATCTTCATTCAGGTCAAACGGTACTTTGGCAAAAAGCCCCGTGTCAGCATCATCAGCGATTCTGGAAAATTCAGCCTCTGCGCAAGTTGGGTTGTCGCGTTGTTTCTGGATAGAGAAACTCACCTTGCTCCATTCTTGCTGTAGCTGGCTACGCTTAGCTGAAAAAATATTTTTGGCATCGCAATAAATTTCAATCCGACCTGTCGCAGTGGGAGCCCCAATCACATGGCTATGAGCCCCTAGGCCTGCAGCGCGCAACACCTGCATGACTGCAGCAAGATCCTTTTTCCGGATCTGAATAACAGCCCCCAATTCTTCATTGAACAAAGCCTTCCGGGTTAGCTCACTGCGCTGTACTTGTACCTGTTCTGGTCGGATCTTGAAATCCCCCCAGTCAGACGCATGCGGATCAATGGTTAACATATCAATATTCAGATACATACCGGTACGGCCGGCAAAAGCCATTTCGCACACGGTGGCAAACAGCCCACCATCGGATTTATCGTGATACGCTAGCAGTGCCCCTTCTTGATTGAGGGTTTGGATAGCGGCAAAAAATGTCCGCAGCGTTTGCGCATTTTCTACATCAGGAACCTCATTACCCATTTGGCCTGTCACCTGCGCAAAAATGGACCCCCCCAGACGCTGCTTGCCTTGCGCTAGATCGATCAGCAGTAAACAAGTCTCCCCCGCATCAGTGCGCAGCTCAGGGGTGAGGCTTTTGCGCACATCGTGCACCGGTGCAAAGGCACTAATGATTAAAGAGACGGGGGAGACAACCTTTTTGCTTTCCCCCGCCTGCCTCCAGCTAGTGCGCATCGAAAGCGAATCTTTTCCTACCGGGATACTGATGCCTAGCGCTGGGCATAGCTCCATACCAATCGCTTCTACGGCATCAAATAATGCTGCATCCTGTCCGGCTTCGCCACAGGCGGCCATCCAGTTAGCGGATAATTTGAGCTGCTCGATCCGCTCGATTGGTGCCGCCGCAATATTAGTGATAGCTTCCCCGACGGCCATACGAGCAGCAGCTTTGGAGTTCACTACTGCCAGCGGAGTGCGTTCTCCCATGGCCATCGCCTCTCCCTGATAGCCGCTGTAATCCATGAGGGTTACGGCGCAATCGGCTACTGGTACTTGCCAGGGGCCAACCATTTGATCACGGCAACTTAGTCCACCTACCATGCGATCGCCGATGGTAATGAGAAAGGATTTATTGGCGACTGTGGGGTGGCGCAACACTGCATTGGCAATTGAGGAAAGCTCGGTGCTTAAGGCAGTGTCAACCCCCGGCAGTATAGGAATTAGCCGCGTTACCTCACGGTGCATCTTTGGAGGTTTTCCGAGCAATATTTGTAAGGGCATATCGACGGGTGGCTGTCCGTTTTTGTCGGCTACGGTGAGTTGCTGCAATTCAGTGACCTCACCCAACACTGCAAAAGGACAACGCTCACGTTGGCATAATAATTCAAACAAGCTCAGCGACTCAGCTGCGATCGCCAGAACATAGCGTTCCTGGCTTTCATTACACCAGATTTCGGCGGGGGATAGGCCGGATTCTTCTACGGGAATTTGCTTAAGCAGCAGGCGGGCCCCACGCTGCGCATCATTAACGAGTTCTGGTATGGCATTGGACAAACCACCTGCACCTACATCATGAATGGAGAGTACTGGATTATCCTCGCCCATGCTCCAGCAACGATCAATCACCTCCTGCGCACGTCGCTGCATTTCTGGATTACCACGTTGAACGGAATTAAAATCTAGCTCAGCCGTATTGCTTCCTACACTCATGCTTGAAGCTGCACCACCGCCCATGCCGATTCTAAAGCCCGGCCCTCCCAGTTGAATGATGAGCGAGCCTATTGGCAGAGGCAGTTTACGGACCCCGTTTTCCGGGATATTACCTAAACCCCCTGCAATCATGATGGGTTTGTGATAGCCGTATCGGGTGCCCGCAATATTTTGTTCATACACCCGAAAATAGCCGGCTAGGGCAGGGCGTCCAAATTCGTTATTAAATGCCGCGCTGCCCAGCGGGCCATCCAACATAATTTGTAAAGGGGAGGCAATCCGGTCAGGCCGTCCGTAGGGTTTTAAAAATTCTGCGCGTTGTTCAAGAGCAAGGCTCACATCCTGGTCATTTTCCCAAGGCTCCGGTAAATCAGGTAAATGCAGATGAGAAACGGAAAACCCCACTAAGCCAGCCTTTGGTTTAGAGCCTCGTCCAGTGGCACCTTCGTCTCGAATTTCACCCCCGGAACCGGTGGCTGCACCGGGAAAAGGAGAGATCGCCGTAGGATGATTATGGGTTTCAACCTTCATTAAGGTATGCGTTAATTCGCGGCGCGGCGCATATACGGTGTCCCAGGGCTGACCCTCTCCCAAGGGTAAAAACCTTTCCGCCTCGCAACCTTCCATGACTGAAGCATTATCGGAATACGCTACCACCGTGCCTGTGGGCGAGATAAGGTGAGTATTTTTGATCATTTGAAACAAAGAAAACTTCTGCTCGAACCCATTAATTTTCCATGAGGCATTAAATATTTTGTGGCGACAATGTTCGCTGTTGGCTTGAGCAAACATCATTAATTCAACCTCAGTAGGATTACGCTTTAGTTCGGTAAAGCTTTTGAACAGATACTCTATTTCATCTTCAGACAACGCCAAGCCCATGGTAGTGTTAGCGTCCACAAGAGCTGTTTTTCCTTTTTCTAACATCGCAATAGTGCGCATTGAAGGGCTGCTGCACTCAGAAAATACCTCTTCTGGGGCCAGACTCTGATGCTCTTTAAGAACAAAGACCCCCTCGGTCATGCGGTCGTGCAAAAGCGCCGCTATTGTGTGTAGTTGTTCTTCAGCAATATCTTTATTAAAGAGTTTGCTGCGCAGTTGAACTCTATAGACGATGGCCCTTTCTATTCGCCTAACGCTTTCTAATCCGCAATTGTGTGCGATATCGGTCGCTTTACTTGCCCAGGGAGAAATAGTGCCAGTGCGCGGCAATACTATAAATTGCGGCCCTGTCTGCATAAACGAGCTTACTGCATTGCCGTACTCCAGAAGGCCGTTTAGTTTATTTTTAAGAGCCGTGTCTGGGCTTTGGGTTAACCATACATAATGAATGAACCTGGCTTCCAAGCCCTGAATATCGGAAGCAACGCTTTGAAGTTGCTTAAGTAATTTTTCACGACGTAGCCCTGACAAAGCGTTGGAGCCAGCAACGACCAAGAAATGAGAATGCGCAGAAGTCATAGGAGAGTAAAAATGAGTGGAAATCTGATTTTAGGGGATAAAAAATGGGTTCCCCTATATACCGGTAATATGTGCTGGCGGGAAATAGACAGGCCCGAGATCCTAAACATGAGTCCACATTAGTAAGTTTTGCTTTTATCATGCAGGGGAATGTTTTAATTTTTCAGGCTCTCTTAAAGAGTAAAAAATTTTATGCGTGATTATGTTACCTGTGATGTGTTTACGACGCATCGCTTCGGAGGGAATCCTTTAGCCGTAGTGCTGGGAGCAGAGGGTTTAAGTGATGATCAAATGTTAAGTATCACCAGAGAGTTTAATTATTCTGAGACGACCTTTGTATTGCCTCCCCAAAATCCTAAACACAGCTGCCGTCTGCGTATTTTCACGCCTGCTGGAGAGCTGCCTTTTGCTGGCCATCCTACCGTAGGTAGCGCTTTTGTGCTGGCCAATACCGGTGCGGTTTCTTCTGATGTTCAGACTCTGGTTTTAGAAGAAACTGTGGGCCCAGTTTTGGTACACATTACCCGCCAAGCTAATGGCCAGGTGAGTCAATGCACTTTTACTTCTCCCCGCAATCCCGTTTCAAGGGTACAACTATTAGCTCCTGCTCAAGCGGCGGCTCTGCTATCTCTACCGCTTCGTGCTATCGCTACTTTGCCTATCGCCCCGTGGAGCTGTGGGGTTGCGTTTTTAATCATTCCTCTGGCCTCGCAACAGGCTTTATCAGAGTGTGTATTGGACCTAAATGTGTGGAAAACTGCTCTTAAAGACCGCTGGGCGCAAAAGGTATATCCGATCTTTATTGATGCAGCTAAGCGCAGGGTGCACACAAGAATGTTCATGATGATGGGTTTAAATCCGATCGAAGATCCTGCTACGGGCAGCGCTGCCGCTGCCTTGGCGGGCTATCTGGCTGCGCATATGGAAACGCGACCGGGTTACTATGACTGGAATATCGTACAAGGAGAAAAGATGGGCCGTCTTAGCCAGATTAGCCTTCGTTTTAAATGGGTAGACGGACAGGCGCAAGAAGTTCAGATTGGTGGTGCTTGTATCGCTGTGATGCGGGGTCAATTAGCCGTCTAGTAAAAATTATCCGGTTATTGATGCGGTTTTCCAAGCTTTTTTGCCTACTCAAGCTCATAAAGAGGAGGCTTGTTAAAAGTTTTATTCATAGTTCCACTATTATGTTTAGAAACCTCTGAGGAGAAGGCAAGTTATGGCTAAGTTCAATCTGAATGGCAGGGCGATATCGCTGCAAATTGATCCTACGACCCCGATTCTGTGGACACTGCGCGATCACATCGGACTGACCGGCACAAAATTTGGCTGCGGGGCAGCACTTTGTGGTGCTTGTACCGTACATTTGAACGGAAGCCCTATCCGTGCCTGTGTTACGCCTGTTTCTGCTGCTGAGGGGGGCCAGGTAACCACGATTGAGGCAATAGCTCAAAACCGTGTCGGCAAAGCGGTTCAAGAAGCATGGATTAAGCATGATGTAGCCCAGTGTGGTTATTGTCAAAGTGGGCAAATCATGAGCGCAACCGCTTTATTGACGCAAAAAAATAATCCTACAGACGCTGATATTGATGCAGCGATGAGTGGCAATATTTGCCGCTGTGGTACTTACCAGCGCATTCGTGCAGCCATCAAAGACGCTTCTCGTGTGTTGTCTCAGGGGGTATAAAATGGACCTGTCTCCCTCTCAAACCCGCCGCCTCTCCCACAGTTTGCTTGGCGTAAATGTTTCAAAAAGTTTTACTGAAGTTCAAAGCGCAGCAGTGAATCGTCGCGCTTTTCTCAAGCTTTCGGTTGCCAGCGGTTTTGCGCTGGGAGCTTATTCTTTGATGAATCCTTTGGCTGAAGCGCAAACCTCTACTTTGGTTGAACTCAAAGCTAATCAACAGCCCGACGCATTTTTACAGATTAGTGAAGATGGCACGATTACCGTGCAGGTCAATCGTTTAGACTTTGGTCAGGGAGTCTCTACGGGCCTACCTCTTGTTCTAGCTGAAGAGTTAGATGCAGACTGGAGTAAAGTAAAAAGCCAGCTAGCCCCTGCGGCCGAAGCTTACAAAGATCCCAATTTTGGACTTCAGATGACCGGAGGCTCCAGCGCTCTTTCAAACTCCTGGCTACAGTATCGGGAGCTTGGGGCACGCGCGCGTGCAATGTTGATTGCCGCTGCCGCAGAACAATGGAAGATGAATCCCGCAACCTTACGTACTGAAAACAGCATGGTCATTGCCAGCAATGGTAAAAGAGCTAATTACGCAGAGCTTGCAACATTAGCAGGGCGCTTGCCTGTACCGGAAAAAGTAGCGCTTAAAAACCCAAAACATTTTAAGCTGCTAGGCAAGCCTGTCAGCAGTTTGTCGGCCCGAGCAAAGTCCGATGGCTCCCAACAGTTTGGCATAGATGTCAAGCTCCCCGGCATGAAGATTGCTCTGGTAGCACGGGGCCCGGTGTTTGGCGCAAAAATGAAAAGCATGGCTACTTCTACTGCGGCAAAAATGCCTGGTGTGTTTGCAATTTTCCCTACCCCGCTGGATCGCGGTGCCGTAGGTGTAGCTGTGGTTGCCGATACCTATTGGCAAGCTAAGCAGGCGCGGGATGCGCTTAAGATTGAGTGGGATACCGACGGTCTAGAGAGGTTGGACTCTGTGAAACAGCTGGCCAGCTATAAAGCTTTGGCTGCAACACCGGGTACTAAAACTACGCGGCAGGCGTATCAACCTTCGGTAAAAAGGGCCTCCAGAATCCTTGACGCAGAATATACATTTCCCTATTTGGCCCATGCGCCCATGGAACCACTGAACGCCACTGTGAACTTTACGGGAGAAGCTTGTGAGGTGTGGGTAGGTTCTCAATTTCAAACGATTGATCAAGCTACTGTGGCCAAAGTGCTTGGCCTTAAACCCGAGCAGGTGAAATTGAATACTCTAGCAGCGGGGGGCGGCTTTGGACGGCGTGCTGTACCTACCGCAGACTATATATTTGAGGCCGCACAGATCGCCAAGGGCTTAAAAATTGCTGGCAAGCCGGTACCGGTCAAGGTGATGTGGAGTAGAGAGGACGATATTAAAGGAGGTTACTATCGGCCGGCCCATGTACATCGCGCCCAGATTGCACTGGATGAAAGCGGTCGTGAACTGCTGGGGTGGAAGCACACCGTGGTGGGACAATCCATCATCAGCGGCACTCCTTTCGAAGCTTTTATGCTTAAAAATGGCGTGGATCGTACTGCCATAGAAGGGATTGTGGATACACCGTATAAATTGCCTCTCTCACTAGAAGTACATCATCCTAAAGTCAATGTCCCTGTCTTATGGTGGCGCAGTGTAGGGCACACCCATACTGCTTTTGTGATGGAGACTCTTATAGATGAGTTAGCGGCTCTAGCTGGTGAAGACCCAGTGGCCTATCGCAAACGCATGTTAGAGGCCCGTCAAGGGAAAAATGCTTCCCGCTATATTGCGGCCTTAGATTTGGCAGTAGAAAAATCAGGATACGGAAAAAAAGCTCTCCCTGCAGGCAGAGCCTACGGCCTTGCCGTGCATGAAAGTTTTAATTCAGTGGTAGCTTATGTTGTTGAAGCTTCTGTTAAGGAAGGTACGCCCCTATTGCACAAAGTTACCGCTGGCGTACATTGTAATTTTTGTGTGAATCCGCGTGCGGTAGAGGCCCAGGTACAAGGTGCCGTGACCATGGCCATCGGTTTAACCTTGCCAGAAGCGGCGATTACTTTTAAAGACGGAGTTGTGGAACAATCCCAGTTCTCGGATTATCAAATTGCCCGTATGAGTGAGGTTCCCGATTTTGCAGTGCATATCGTTCCCAGTATGGATCCGCCTACCGGTATGGGTGAACCAGGCTTACCTCCTTTGGCTCCGGCTTTTGCCAATGCCATTGCCAAAGTTACTGGAAAAAGATTGCGCTCCTTGCCCTTTGATCTGCAGCAGCTAAAAACTTAAGAGCTTGAGATGAAACCCTTGAGCCTTTTTAAACCTAAAAATTTTGGTTTTAAGTCTTCCCAGAAATTTCTGGTTGTGGGGGGGTTGTGCTGCAGCTTGTCTTTTAATGCAATGGCCGATACCCAGCAGGAGATTGATCAGTTGATCGATAAAGTTGCTGCCATGCAAGACGTTAAATTTGTTCGCAATGGGGTGGAATATTCTGCAGTGCAGGCAGCCAAATTTTTGCGGGAAAAACGGGATTGGAAGTGCAAAAACGTAACATCTGTCAATGAATTTATTGATAATTGCGCTACTTCCTCAACGACGACTGGTGAAATTTACAAGATCAAGCTTCCAAACAATAAGCTAGTGCCTGCCTGCGATGTCTTAAAACAAATGGCTAAGCCCTAATTCTGTTTCTAAATTATTTGTGTCGAGGCTTCCAGCCCAAAACAGTGCTCTAGCACGACGAGGAAAAGCAACAACGACAGAAATGGTTTAGAAATAGAAGCAGGTATCCGGCGTCTTGGAGGTGAAGGGAGGTTCCGATAAGCACACCTATTATTCTGTTGCTTGCCGCGGGTCAAGCTATGCGCTGGAAGATAGCTGGGGGGGAGAGCCTTGCTTCTCATAAGCTACTAGCTCCTCTTAAAGAGGCCCGTGTAATCGATATGGCTTTAGCACGAGCCTTTGCCAGTGGACTGGACATTCATGCGTGTATCTCCACTCATGCTCCCTCTGAAATTAAAGAAGTATTGGAAATTCTTGCGACAAAAGTACATCTTATGCCCGAGCATTACGGCATGGGAGATGTCATTGCTGCAGCCGTGAAAGCAACGGCTAAGGCAAATGGCTGGCTGATTCTGCCTGCCGATATGCCGTTACTGTCTCCTGAGACTATTCGCAGCGTTGCTACTGCGCTTAAAACCCATGCCGTCGTTGTGCCGCAATATCAAGGGCAGGGCGGGCATCCCGTAGGGTTTTCTAAAGATTGCAGAACGGCTTTAACTGCGTTAAGCGGGGATAGTGGGGCTAAAACCATTGTGCAGGCCCATGCCGCAGCGCAAACTTTGCATTATTTAAAACTGGACGATGCAGGTATTCTTATGGATATTGATACTCCGGAAGATTTACATCGTGCCAGCACTTTTATATCAAATCACTCCAGCGGATCCCCACGCACATCTATTTGAAGTCATATTAACCATCCCATCCCCTTCTTCGCAGGGTCAGAGGCTAAGCTTGCCTGCCTGGATTCCGGGCAGTTACATGATTCGGGAATTTGCTAAAAATATCGTCACTATTGAAGCCAGCTGTGAAGGAAAACCCGTCAAGCTTAGCAAGCAGGATAAACAGAGCTGGATGGCAGCAAAATGCCACGGTCCCTTGATGATTCGTTATCAGATTTATGCCTGGGATTTATCCGTACGTACTGCACATCTAGACGCAAATCATGGCTTTTTTAACGGCAGCAGCGTCTTTTTGAGAGTGCATGGTGTGGAAGAATCACCGCACCGTGTGCACATTAAGCCTGCAGCGGGATTAGAACATTGGAAAGTAGCCACTGCTTTACCGCGTGTAAATGAAAAAAATATAAAAACAAAACCGTGGGGTTTTGGGTTTTATGAAGCGCCTAATTATGATGCATTAATTGACCATCCGGTAGAAATGGGCAGCTTTGTGCATGCCCACTTTGAAGCCTGCGGTGCGCCGCATGAGATTGTGGTCACCGGCAAGGCGCCCAAACTGGACTTAGCGCGCTTACAAAGTGACTTTTCAAAAATCTGCACAGCACAGATTCAGTTGTTTGAGCCAAAAACAAGCCTAGCGCCATTTTTGGATTCGAGCGACCGGTATGTATTTATGACGCAAGCATGGGGTGATGGCCACTACGGTGGGCTGGAACACCGCGCTTCTACTGCACTGGTCTGCTCACGCAATGATTTGCCTATTGTGGGGCAAGAAACGCCCAGTGACGCTTATCGGGCTTTTTTAGGGCTGGTAAGTCATGAATATTTTCACACCTGGAATGTGAAGCGCATCAAGCCTGCTGTGTTTGCTCCCTATCAGCTTGAGCAGGAAAATTACACTCCCTTGCTGTGGCTGTTTGAAGGCTTCACCAGCTATTACGATGATCTTATTTTGCTGCGCTGTGGATTGATGAGCGAAGAGCAGTATCTACGGGCTTTGGCTAAAACCATCAGTGGCGTATTACGCAGCAGGGGGCGCTTAAAACAAAGCGTGGCTGACTCCAGCTTTGATGCCTGGACAAAATATTATCGGCAAGATGAAAACAGTGCCAATGCGATTGTAAGTTATTACACCAAAGGCTCTTTAGTTGCTTTGTATTTAGATTTATTAATACGTACCCAAACCCAGGGTAAGCGTTCTTTAGATGATTTTATGCGCCATTTATGGAAGCATTTTGGTCGCAACTTTTACAAAGGTCAGCAGCAAGGCGTAGGTGAGCAAGATATTGCAGATTTACTGATGCAAGCGACTACTTGTGATTTACGCAAAGAACTTAAACTGGCCACTGAAACCACGCAAGATCTGCCCCTAGAACGCTTGCTGGCTCACTTTGGCATTGCCTGGAGTGCCAAACCAGAGCGTAGCGCCCCTAGCTTGGGTATACGTACCCGAAGCAGTACAGCGAACGCTGCAGGAGAATGTGTAATTGCTACCTCCTTTGAAGGTGAAGCTGCTCATCGTAGTGGTTTATCCGCTCTCGATATTTTGCTTGCCATTGATGGCCTACGGGTGACCGCCAACAATCTGGATAGCTTGCTAGCGCGCTATCAGGCGGGTGATACCGTACGTATTCATGCCTTCCGCCGTGATGAGTTAATAGCAGTAGATGCCCAGTTAGACGCCCCAGGCAGGCATACGATTAGCCTGATGGCGATGGAAAAGGTACCGCTAGCAAAAAAACGTTTACGCAAAGCCTGGTTCCTTGGTTGAAAAATATAGTCCGTAAGCTGATTTAAAAATTTCTAAGTTTAGGAAACTATTACCCTAATATTTAAGCGGCTTTTAAAGCCTTTTTGGTCTAAGAACCGCATAGATAGTCGGATAAGCTTCAGCTGTATTTTTATAAGCTTCGCAGCTTTTTTCTGTTTTATCTTTTTTTATTTTTCTTCAACCTCTTGAGCAAATTATTGATGTGGGGGCAGGCACCATACCCGGCCACCCCCCACTGCATAGAGCTGCCGACCTGCTGCGCCACTCAGTAACATTCCTCCCGTAAATTCGCCAAACGCGGGCAATATGGCGTGCCTGTCCTCTTTTACAAAGCAGGGCATGCACAAACTATCGCGGCCTGGACCATAGAGTTTGCAGCTTGGATGTTTATGGCCAGCCAGCACAAAATGAGTGGGATGACTTTGAGGATGATGGCAGCAAGCAAAAGGACCTAGAAGCCAGGGTTCGTTTACCAGCTTTATATTCAGTATTTCGGGCGGGTCTCCAGCCCGGTTGTCATGGTTACCGCGCACAAGGGTGATCTCTAAAGATTTGTGTTGCGTACGCCAGGTCTGCAAAGTCTTCAAGATGGCAGGAGTATGGGCTTGTGGAGCATGTAAAAAATCCCCTAAAAACACGAGTTGTTTAGGAGTGTATTGAAAAATAAGCTTTTGAAGCCGTGCAAGATTTTGTTGGGTGCTGCCCGAGGGAACAGGTTGGCCTAAAGCGCGATAGCTAGCTGCTTTACCCAAATGTACATCGGCGACGAAAAGTGTTTTCTCTGCAGGCCACCATAAGGCATGTTCAGGAAGAAGATGCAGCAATTGATTGGCCCACATTACTTCACAGTTAAGAATAGCTGCAGCCATTTTTTTGACTTATGTAATGTCCTCAGAAGAGGGTAAAGAGCTAAGATTATTTTTTTGACGGTAAGTTTTTTTTGGAGTTAAAGACTCTTCTTGTCCAAAAAATAATTTTTCTTTTATCTGTTCTGCGGTGGCCGAAGAAACAGTATTGCCTGCCGCTTTTTCAAGCTGCGCCACCATGCGGGCAATCCGCTCCGCCACGCTTTCATTCGAGAGCTTTTCTCGAAAGCGTTCTACCATTAAAGGAAAAGCGAAAGGGCTAGGGCACACCAAATGCTTGATGACCAGAGGCTGTGCGGCCATACGTTTTAAGCTAGCGTTTAAGCGATCAATATCCAGTTCCTGTGCCAAAAGCTCTTCTTCAGCTTGTAGCAACAGTCGGTTGCTAGGGTCATATTTACGGAACACTTCATAAAATAAAGAAGAAGAGGCCTGAAGTTGTTTGTTGCTGCGTTTTTCCCGTGGATAGCTTTGAAAGATCAAGCCTGAAATTCTGGCAATTTCGCGAAAACGTCGCTTGGCCAATTCACTTGCATTAAGGCTAGCCAGTATTTCATTAAGCAAAGTATGTTTTGCTGTTCTTTCTGTTGGTGTTTCCAGCTTTTCTTTTGTTTCTCGAAAGTCTGGATAACTAGGGTGTAATACTTGGGCAAGCAGGGTCTCCCAATCCAGCTCGGTGGCACTGAGCAGCTCAAACCCATAATCATTTACTGCAATAGAAAAGGTACGGGGTTTATATTGTGCTGTACGCCAGGCTAATAAATTCGCTAATCCCAGATGCACCTGCCGTCCTGCAAAAGGATATAAAAAAAGATGCCAGCCTTCTCGGCTTTTCAAGGTTTCTGCAAGAAGAATTTCAGTAGTAGGTAAGGTAGACCATTTCTCCTGAATTTCAAGCAAAGGTCTTATGCATTGCAGCTCGGGGGTCTGGTAACATCCCCTACTTGCCAAAGTAAGCTGTTGAACTACCGCCTCCGCCAGCGTGCTTGAAAGTGGCATTCGACCGCCATTCCAGCGCGGTACCGCCGGTTTAGCACTATTGACCCGTTTTACCCAGGCTGTCATTTCATGAATGCGCACCAGCTCCAACAACTTTCCCCCAAACAAAAAACAATCTCCTTTTTTTAAGCGTGCTACAAAACTTTCTTCAACTGTTCCTAGTTTTGCGCCGCCTAAATATTGCACGGTTATGCTTGCATCACTGACAATAGTGCCAATATTGACGCGGTGTCGTCGTGCTAAGCGGGCGTCAGGGACTTTCCACACACCCTCTGCATCTGGCAAGGCACGGCGGTAGTCAGGGTAAGCTGCCAGCGAAGTACCACCTTGCGCTACAAAATTTAGGGCCCATTGCCAGTTCTCGCGGGATAGATCTTGGTATGCTGCGGTAGTGCACACTTCTTCATATAACTCTTCTGCTAAAAAGCCACCTCCGAGCGCCGTGGTTATCAAATGCTGTACCAGTACATCAAGCGGTTGCTGGGGTGCATTACGAGTTTCAATATGCCCTTGTTCAATGGCTAGACGGCTTGCAGCACCTTCAATAATTTCAAGGCTATGAGTAGGAACTAAAGTAATGCGGGAGATTCGACCGGGCGCATGTCCCGAGCGCCCTGCTCGCTGCAATAGTCGTGCAATCCCCTTGGGTGAGCCAATCTGCAGGACGCGTTCTACCGGTAAAAAATCCACCCCCAAATCTAGGCTAGAGGTGCAGACGACTGCTTTGAGTTGTCCATTTTTCAAATTAAGTTCTACCCATTCTCTTACCTCTCGATCCAGGGATCCATGATGCAAGGCAATGGAGCCAGCCCAGTCAGGACGGTTCTTTAATAAAGCTTGATACCAAAGTTCTGATTGTGAGCGGGTATTAGTAAAGACTAAAGTGCTAGAGCTCTTGGCAATTTCTTCTACGACTTGAGGCAACATAGTGAGGCCTAAATGCCCACTCCAGGCAAAGCGCTCTACCTTAGCAGGTAAAAGAGAATCCACTATTAAATTTTTAGGAATATTGCCTTGCACTAAAGTGCCTTGATCATGGCCTAGAAGTGTGTGCATCGCTTCCTGCAAATTACCTAAAGTTGCAGACATGCCCCAGATACATAGCGTAGGATTCCAGTTTTTTAAACGTGCCAGGGCTAGTTGTACTTGAACGCCGCGTTTATTGCCCAATAATTCATGCCATTCATCTACTACTACCATTTTTACACTGCCAAGATCGGTCCGAGCTGTGGGGCGCGATAGTAAAAGAGATAAGCTTTCTGGTGTGGTAATCAGTACAGTGGGAAGTTTGCGGTTTTGGGCAGTACGCTCTGCGCTAGTGGTGTCTCCACTACGCACGCGGATGCTCCACATATTCAAATTACTATAGCCAGACAATTGGGGTTCTAGCTCAGAAGTTTGTAAACTCAATAAAGGGAGCTGCAGTGCGCGCAGGGTGTCGGCTGCCAAGGCACGCATGGGGGTAACCCACAGTAAGGTTAAAGGCGGGGAAGCATGTTCTGTCTCTCTTTTTGTGAAAATTTTAGTTGTTCTTGCTTTGCCTTTTTTCTGGGAAGAGTTTCCAAAAGCCAATAAAGCCCCTATCCATACTGCGTAGGTTTTACCGGCTCCTGTAGTGGCATGTAGTAATCCTGATTGGCCTTCTGAAATCGCTTGCCACACTTGCTTCTGAAACTTAAAAGGCTTCCAACCCCGCGCAGAAAACCAATTATCAAAAAGGTGGTTCATTGGTCTGGAGATTCTTTTATCTGCGGTAAGAGTGCAACGAGGTTCTCAAGCGTATCGGCTTCATCAATGGATTTATCTTCCCGCCAACGCAAAATGCGGGGAAAGCGTACTGCAATGCCGCTTTTGTGCCGGGGGCTACGAGAAATCCCTTCAAATCCCAGTTCAAACACTAAAGTGGGATGGACGCTACGTACAGGTCCAAAGCTTTCTACTGTAGTTTTGCGGATTATTGCGTCAACTTTCTTTATTTCAATATCAGTCAGACCCGAGTAAGCTTTGGCAAACGGAATAAGTGTCCGCTTTACTTCTCCTGCAGGTGCGTCCCAAACCGCAAAAGTATAATCCGTATAGAGGCTTGCACGCCGACCATGGCCACGTTGTGCGTAAATAAGTACGGCATCAATAATTAAAGGATCAATTTTCCATTTCCACCAGACGCCTACTTCTTTGGTACGGCCTACTCCATAGTGTGCGCTTCGGCCTTTAAGCATCATGCCTTCTACCCCTAGCGATCGGGCATGTTCTCGCTGTTGGGCTAATTGCTGCCAACTGCTTGCTTGTAAGAGAGGGCTAATTTTCAAATTTGGATGGGAGCTACTTTCAAGCAATTTTTCTAGCAATGCCCGCCGTTCTAGCTGAGAGCAGGTACGTAGATCTTGGCCTTGCCATTCCAGTAGATCGTAAGCTAGCAGGACTACGGGGATCTCTCGCAGTATTTTTGGTCCTACAGTTTTACGTCCCAAGCGTTTTTGCAGCTGTGCAAAGGGTTGCACTTTTCCCGCTTCAGAAAAAGAGCCCACCGCTGTTTGCCAAACAACTATCTCTCCATCCAGCACACATCCGGCAGGTAGGGTTTTACCCATGCTAGCCAATTCTGGAAAACGCTCAGTGACCAGCTCTTCTCCTCGGGACCATAGCCATACTTCGCCTCCCCGATGGATAAGTTGAGCCCGAATGCCGTCCCATTTCCATTCCACCAGCCAATCTTGAGGTTCTCCTAAAACTATATCAAATTGTTCTACAGGAAAATTAAAAGGATGGGCTAAGAAAAACGGGTAAGGTTGGCCGCTAGTGTTCTGGTTTTGTTCTTCAGGACTTTCAGCTGCGATAAGCAAGGCATAATCTGCGGCACTGGGTTGCCTGGTAATATGGGTGTAGCCCATCAGCCGTTGCGCTATACGTTTAGGATCAATATTGGCTATAGTGGCCAGAGCCTGGGTAACCTGCAGCTTTGATACTCCTACCCGAAAACTGCCTGTAATCAGTTTGAAGTAAACCAGACGTTCATCAGGAGCTAACTGTTGCCATTGAAACTTTAAACGATCTGCTAGGACTTCTGGCGGTAGGCTGCGTAAGGCTAACAAATTTTGTTCTACCCAGTTTGCCAGACCCAGACTATGCGACTGAGTAGGAGGAGGCAAAAGCAGGGCAAGAGTTTCTGCTAAGTCACCTACAGCCTCATAGCTCTCATCAAATAGCCATTGAGGTAGACCTGCTGCTTCTTGGGCTAACTGTTTCAGTAGCTTTACGGGGACGAGCTGGCGGGGTTTTCCTCCTGCAAGGAAATAAACAGCCCAGGCGGCATCTTCTGGCGAAGCGTTTCGCAGATAATGCTGCAAGGCAGCCTGTTTGGCCAAATGGGAAGTTGTGGCATCCAGCTGTCGATATAGTGCAGCAAATGCCTTCATTCGAGTATAGGAGACCCGTCCGTCATGTCTTCGGTATCCTCATTCCCGTATTCCGTTTGAAAGCCTTGTGCTTGTAGACCATTTTCATTTAGCCAACGCACCAGAACTGCTACGCTGCCGTGGGTCACATAGATACGTTGCGCACCTGTCCCGAAAATAGCTTCTTGCAAACCAGGCCAATCCGCATGATCAGACATCACAAAGCCACGGTCTACTCCTCGCCTGCGGCGTGCACCACGTAATTGCATCCATCCACTTGCGAAGGCATCTGAATACTCACCAAACCGTCGCATCCAAGCGCTTCCTTGTGCTGAAGGTGGGGCTAGCACCAAGCAATGCTTTATGGTTTGTGCATTAAGACTAGAGTCACCCACTCGCAGGGTGGGAGGTAAGCGTACACCGGCGGCACGGTAGACCGCATTCAGGGGCTCTATGGCTCCATGCACCACAATTGGCCCGATAGAAGGATCGATTCCATACAAAATGCGCTGTGCTTTACCAAAAGCGTAACAGAATAATACGGAGGCACGTCCTTGATCAGCATTCTGACGCCACCATTGATTAATGTCTCTAAATAATACTTCTTGCGCCGGCCAACGATAAACAGGAAGGCCAAAAGTAGATTCAGTAATAAAAGTATCGCAGGCTACGCTTTCAAAGGCAGGGCAGGTTCCATCTGCTTGCATTTTATAATCCCCCGACGCGACCCAGACCTCACCTTGGTACTCTAGCCGTATTTGAGCTGAGCCCAAGACATGGCCTGCTGGATGCAAGGAAATTCTTACCTCATTATGTTCAACGGTTTCTCCATAATTGAGAGTTTGTAAACTGATGTTTCCTAAACGAGCGTGCAATATACCTGCACTATCGGTATGAGCTAAATAATGAGTATGTCCTGGCCGGGCATGATCTGAATGCCCATGGCTAATAATGGCACGTTCTACAGGTTTCCAGGGATCAATATAAAAATTCCCCATCGGACAATATAGACCCTCAGCTCTGCTCACAATTAGATCCATTGAAAATCTTTAAGCAAAAAATTTATTTGATTTATTTCATCAATTAACTAAAAAACGAAGCAGCCTTTGATACAAGTATCTTTTTGATACCAATATTTTTTATCAAAAATCTTATTCTATGTGGCGTTATTTTTGAAGAACTAAGAAAAGTAAAAACTTTCGCATAAAAAAAGGCGCTATTTAGCGCCCTTCACGTCTTCAATTATTTTAATTATCTCTCGTTATTATTGCTGCGACCGCCTTGACCTTCATTCTGATTATTTGCTCGAGCCTGTCCTCCTTTACGACCGGCTTCTCGTGCTTCTTCAGAAGTGAATTCATGTGCATTGCCGCTTTCATGCGCAGCGCGACCTCCTTCACTTGCAATTTCGCGTTGGCGCTCAGGATCCATGGCAGCAAAACCGCGCTCGGATTTACCGCTTTCACCGCTGCGTTGTCCGCTTTGGTTGTTGCTTTGATTGCTGCTGCTTTGGTTGCTGCTTTGGTTAGATTGTCGGCCTTGCTGGTCTTGGTTACTTTGGTTGCTAGAAGCCATCTTTTTACTCCTTGGAAAAACCTTTAACGAATTTCAGAAATGATCTGTATCTGAAAGAAGCTAACCTTATTGCCAGCCTCACCCTGACTTTAAATGTGTATTTCTTAGTTTGATGTCAGTGTTAAGAGCTTAGGTATGTAGGAACAGGGAGTTTGTAAGATTTAATTTTTTCTTTAGAGAAAAGAGTTATTAGGAAGACAATGGCCTTCAATCGAGGCGTCGCAGCATGTCGATAGCTTCTTCTACGCGTGATACTGCAATAACTTGTAAACCTTCGATTTTGTTTTTTGGTGCATTGGCTTTTGGAACAACCGCTACACAGAACCCTAGTTTTGCAGCTTCTTTTAAACGCTCCTGGCCTCGAGGCGCGGGACGGATTTCCCCTGCTAGACCAATTTCTCCAAAAACCGCAAGCCCCCGCTTAAGCGCACGATTTTTTAGGGAGGAAAGTACGGCTAATACAATCGCCAAATCCCCTGCAGGTTCAGTGATGCGCACTCCGCCTACCGCATTAACAAATACGTCTTGATCCGCTGCAGATACGCCCGCATGGCGGTGTAATACCGCTAGCAACATCGCCAGCCGGCTGGCATCCAGACCTACTGCCAATCGTCTTGCATTAGAACTGCTGGCGGAGTCTACCAAGGCTTGAATCTCTACGAGCAGCGGCCGTGTTCCTTCCTGGGTAATCAATACGCAGGTTCCAGGAACGGGTTTGTCATCACCGGTATGAGAATGACTCAAAAACAGAGCGGAGGGATTAGAAACGCCTTTAAGACCTTTTTCGGTCATGGCAAAAACTCCCAGTTCGTTAACGGCTCCAAAGCGGTTTTTGATCGCTCGCACTAAACGAAAGGAGGAGTGGGTATCTCCTTCAAAATAAAGCACTGTATCGACAATATGTTCGAGAACACGAGGACCGGCGAGCGTACCATCTTTGGTGACATGCCCTACCAGAATAATAGAGGTTCCGGTCTGTTTAGCCGCACGGGTAAGCATGGCTGCACATTCACGTACCTGCGCGACCGAGCCAGGGGCAGAGGATAACTCCTCGGTATAAAGAGTTTGAATGGAGTCCACTACCGTCACCTGAGGGTGAACCGATTGAATGCATGCGAGAATTTTTTCTAGGGAGATTTCTGCCAGAACTTGTACATTGCTGTCATGCACGCCCAGTCGTTGTGCCCGGAGCGCTAGTTGATCGGCTGATTCTTCTCCGGTGACATATAAAACCTTAAGCGCTTTAGACATGGCCCCCAGAGCTTGCAGCAGTAGGGTAGATTTGCCGATACCGGGGTCTCCGCCTAGCAAAATAACGGCTCCTGCTACCAAACCCCCTCCAAGCACACGATCAAATTCTTCAATACCTGTGGTAAAGCGCGGCGTCTCGGATGCGACAATATCAGAAAGTTTTTGCGCGCTGCTACTTTGTGCTAAAGGGTCGAAGCGGCGCCGTGCGGCTGGTGCTTGTACCTGCGATTCAACAAGAGTATTCCAAGCACCACAGCCCGGGCATTGACCCAGCCATTTCCCGCTGGCTGTTGCACACTGGCTGCAGATGTATTGGGTTTTTACTTTCGACACAGAGAACTAAGGAGCCTGGGTGCTATTTCTCAGCCGGGCGTAACTTCGCCACTTCGGCATCAGAAGGTTGCACAGATGCACCATCTATATAGACATAATCAAGCATTTTGCCTGCTCCGTTTTCCAAAGCAGTGCGGCCCACATAAGCACCCATTGTGGATTGTTGATCTTGAAGGCGGTAAGTGATTTTTCCAAAAGGAGTGCTTAAAACCAGGCCGCGCATGGCAGCAATCATTTTTTCCGTGTCAGTACTTCCCCCAGCACGACGAATCCCTTCAGCAATAGATTTAATGGCTGAATATCCTACAACGGAACCTAATTTTGGGTTTTCTTTATATTTTCCGTAATAGCTTAGAAAAAAAGCCTTGTGTTCAGGGGTTTGAATACCATACCAGGGGTAGCCCGTCACTAACCAGCCCACCGGAGCTTCTTCTCGTAAAGGCTCAAGATATTCAGGCTCACCGGAAAGCAAACTCACTACCTCTTTGTTTTTAAACAAGCCCCGGGTATTTCCTTCCCGCACAAACTTGGCCAGGTCCGTTCCAAAAGTCACATTAAAAATAGCGTCTGGTTTAGCATCAGCCAGAGCCTGTACGACAGCACCGGCATCTATCTTGCCTAAGGGTGGAGCTTGTTCTGCCACAAATTCCACGTCTGGCTGCGCTGCTCTGAGCAGAGTTTTGAAATGGGTAGCACCAGACTGACCATATTCATAGTTCGGGTAAACAATAGCCCAGCGCTTGCGATTCATTTTTGCAGCCTGGGGTACCAGCATAGCGGTTTGCATATAAGTGGAAGCGCGTAAACGGAAGGTGTAACGATTGCCGTTTTGCCAGACTATTTTGTCGGTTAAAGGCTCGCTGGCTACAAAAAGCACTTTGCGTTGCTTGGCAAAGTCGCCTACAGCTAGGCCAATATTAGATAAAAAGGTTCCCGTTAAAACATGTACCCGTTCACGGGCCAGCAATTCTTCAGCTACACGTACCGCATCGCCTGGGGTGCCATTGTCGTCACGCGTTATCAACTCAATCTTGCGACCGTTTACTCCTCCTGCAGCGTTAATTTCTTCAACTGCTAGTAGCATGCCTTTTTTGTAAGGCTCCAAAAACGCAGGCTGGGCTTTATAGCTGTTTAGCTCTCCTATGCGGATAGGTTCTGCTGCAAGGGCAGAATCACTAAGCAAGAGACTAGCAGATAAGCTAAGAGAGCATAAGATTTTATGCATTGCAAAATTTCCTTCCTACAGAAGAACGAGGCTTTTTGCGGCCAAGCATTTATTGAAAAATCAAAATAAGATGTTACTCCCAATAAAAAAGAGTATCTCAAGAAAATCGCTGTATTGAAGAGGAGGGAAGAAGATTTTAAGTATTATTATCCCGTACTGCTTTTTTAAAATGACTACCTGAGCATTGATGTGCTAGCGTGTGCGTCTTAAAAGTTTTATTCTAGTCATTATTACTCTTTACTCTTCATTATGACTCAACGCCGTCGCAAATTTCGTTTGGTCGCTAAACAAACCTCTTCTCTTAAAGATCTTCATGAAGATTCTTTGGATAGGGATGAGCGGCCTTCGGAGAGACCTCTTAAACGCAGAAGGGGTATTTACCTATTACCCAATGCGTTTACGACGGGTGCGTTGTTTAGCGCTTTTTACGCGATTATCCAGGGGATGAATAATAATTTTGTGGCTGCAGCCATTGGCATATTTACAGCCATGCTGCTGGATGGTATGGATGGACGGGTTGCGCGGTTAACTGGTACACAGTCTCCTTTTGGTGAACAGCTGGATAGTCTGGCTGATATGGTAAGTTTTGGGGTGGCGCCGGCGCTGGTGATGTATGAATTTATCCTTAAAGATATTGGTCGCTGGGGCTGGCTGGCGGCCTTTGTGTATTGTGCCTGTGCAGCCTTTAGGCTAGCCCGTTTTAATACCAATATTGGTGTAGTCGACAAACGTTTTTTTCAAGGTTTGCCTAGCCCTGCAGCAGGAGCATTGATGGCGGGTTTTGTATGGCTGGCAGTGGATAATAAATTGCCCATCAAAGCGTTCTGGATGCCTTGGGTTGCTTTCGGGCTTGCTATTTATGCAGGTTTGACAATGGTTTCCAGCGCTCCTTTTTTTGCAGGCAAAAACCTTGCCTTTAAGAGTGTTCCTTTCTGGACCATGATTGTCGTGTTAATTGCAATGGTGGTAGTTTCCAGTGATCCCCCCATCGCCTTATTTGCCCTGTTTTGTTTGTATGGCATCTCCGGTTATGTGTTATGGATCTGGCGCCGGGCTAGAGGCTTGCCGGGAAAACCTTTGCTTCCGCCAAACCAATAGTCTCGCTAGAAAGTTGAGTTGAACGACTTTGCCTGTCTTAGAATAAAAGCGAGAGTGATGGAGATTTTTTAATGAATTTCAACAACTTTTCAACTAACGATTTTTCAGAAAATACCTTGACGGTTTCAGCGGTTCCGATTCAAGGGCTGCATCATTTTGCCTACCGATGCCGCGACGCGGAAGAAACGCGGCATTTTTATGAAGATCTACTGGGTTTACCTTTGTTTCACATCATTCAGAGTGATTATGTGCCTTCTACTGGAGAATATTGTCCCTATACGCATATCTTTTTCCGTATGAGAGATGGCTCATGCATCGCTTTTTTTGATTTGGGAGATGATCAAGCAGCTGACCCTTCTCCCAATACTCCGCCATGGGTCAATCATTTGGCTTTGCAGGTAGGAAGTCTCCAGGATCTAGAACAGATCAAAGCACGGTTATTAGAGGCCAACATAGAAGTATTAGGGCTTATCGATCATCATATTTTTAAAAGCATTTATTTTTTTGATCCCAACGGTATTCGTCTTGAGTTAACCGCGCAATTGGCTAGTGATGAGCAAATGCAAGAGGCGGCTAGTCAGGTGCATGAAAGACTAGCGCAGTGGAATACGCGTAAGATGCAATGGCGGGAACAAGCACAGACTAAGCCCCAGCCCTTATGAAGGGGTCGGGAAGCTTATTCTGGCCTCTGGATACGGCAGTTGATGACTTATACATTTCTAAACATCGGGATCGTTGTTGCTTTGCCTTGTCGTGCTAGGGCATAGGCTGAGGCTTGGCGCCGAGAAACCAATAATTTAGACATGAAATTACTTAACCGTTATTTACTCATCTCCATCCAGCAGATTCCCCAGCCCACCGAGTAAAGAGCCTTCTTCAGAGCGGCCACCCCGTTGAGGTGCAGCGGCAAAGACCCGTGAAGCCAAGCGCGAGAAGGGCAAACTTTGTAACCAGACAGTACCGGGGCCCTGCAGCGCTGCAAAAAACAAACCTTCACCCCCAAACAGGGCCGTCTTTATTTTTCCCACAAACTGAATATCAAAACTTACAGTGGGGGTAAGCGCCACCAGGCAGCCTGTGTCAACCCGCAAGGTTTCCCCCGCTTGTAACTCACGCTTAATAATAGTCCCGCCAGCGTGCACAAAAGCCAGGCCATCTCCTTGAAGCTTTTGCATAATAAAACCTTCACCTCCAAAAAAGCCGGTGGACATCTTTTGCTGAAAAGCAATGCCTAGTTGTACGCCTTTGGCGGCACATAAAAACGCATCTTTTTGACATAACACCGTACCCCCTAGATTTTGTAAATCTACAGGAATAATTTTGCCCGGATAGGGTGCAGCAAAAGCGACTTTGCGCTTAGTATTGTCCTTGTTTAAATAGACGGTGGTAAATAAAGATTCTCCAGTAATAAGCCGTTTGCCGGCTCCTAAAATTTTTCCCAGAAACCCACTGTTTTGATGAGAACCGTCTCCGAAAACCGTATCCATTTCAATACCCGGGTCCATATACATCATGCTTCCCGCCTCGCCCACCATCGCCTCACCTGGATCTAGCTCACATTCAACCAGTTGCATTTCAGAACCGATAATTTTGTAGTCAATTACATCCATTGCCATGATGGGATTCCCATAAATAAAGTTGTAGTTAAAACGTTTTTATATAAATTTTTGCTAAAAATTTTAGGCTAAAGCATTCAAGGATTGGGTTTTACTGTTGCAATGTTTCTCAGGCCAGGGGAGGTGGGTTTTTGCGAATAAACAAAACATCCCATACTCCATGACCCAGTCTTACACCACGATGTTCGAACTTGGTAATTGGTCGTTCAAAAAAGGGATTACGCCGTTGAGCAAAATCCTGGGTAGTATTGCTAAGTAGGGGTTCTGCCTTTAAAACCTCCAGCATTTGCTGCGCATATTCTTGAACATCCGTTGCGCAATGCAGATAGGCACCCGGTTTGAGCCGCTGTGCCAATAAATTAACAAACCAGGACTGTACGAGACGACGCTTATGATGCCGGGCTTTGGGCCAAGGGTCCGGGAAATAAATATGTATCCCAGCCAAGGTATCGGGCGGAATCATATCCCGCACAATTTCTACAGCATCATGCTGCATGACGCGCAGGTTGCTTAATCCCGCTTCATGAATACGCTTCAGTAGGGCTCCTACACCAGCATTAAATACTTCAATCCCTAAATAATTCACCTCGGGTACAGCCGCAGCGAGTGCGGCCGTTGTTTCTCCCATCCCGCAACCAATCTCAAGAATCAGGGGGGCAGGGCGTCCAAATATCCTGTCAAAATTGCTAAGCTGGGGAGTATAGGCAATACCGTAAAGAGGCAGCAGGGCTTCATAGGCGCTACGTTGAGCCGGGGTAAAGCGGCTTTTACGATGCACAAAAGATTTGATATGCCCCCAGTCTCGGCACGGTTTGCCTGAATCTGTCAAAGGTGCAGTAGAAACAGTGGGCTTATGCATACTCTTAAAAATTTTACCCTAACATTTATGCGCTTATTAAGCCAAAATTATTTCAAAAAGCGCATAGGTATTAGAAGAGAATGTTTCTATCTTTTTTATATCGAGGATATTGTATTTCTTTTAGAGAAAAGTCCAGGCAGCAATAAAGCTTATAAGATTCTTTTTCAGATTGAGACGATCTGATTTTGTTCTAAACTCACCTTTTTGCAGGCAAAAGCTCGCTTGCTGGCCGTAGCATTGCATTCGCCCTTTTTCTATTTTTTCAAATATTAAGCCATGCATAAAAATGATTCATCCGCTTTTAATGCGGAACTTAGTCCTACTAATGAAGATTCAGTTTTTGAGCCTGACCTGACTTTAGAGGCGGAAACCGCACAATTAATCGTGAGCTCTTTAAATCTGGATATCCAGCCAGAGCAAATCGACCCGCAAGCCCCTTTGTATGGAGAGGGTTTGGGTCTAGATTCGATTGATATTCTTGAGATGGCTCTTGCTATCTCTAAACGTTATGGCTTTAAGCTGCGGTCTGATGACAAAAATAATAAAATCATCTTTTCCTCTCTACGCCATCTTTGCCAGCATATCGCCAAAGAGCGCACTAAATAAGCGTTTGCAGATCTGTAGAGGCCCTTATTCTTAAAACAGAGCAATGCGCGCATCAGCATTTTTCAGGGTAGGGGGGCTGATTACGGCGCTACTGCTGTATTCAGTGTTATGCCATGTAATGTTGGCCGTTCATCCTAGCGCCTTTGTGGCAGCGGGTTTAGCCATTGGACCTCTGATTTTAGTAACGATGGGGTGGTTGCTAAGCTCCTGGCGTAACAGACCAAGCTGGTCAAGCCGCATTAAGGGATTGGTAGTTGTAGTCAGTGTTGCGGCTATTGCAATGGTATTGCGTTATTGGGCGCACATTTCTACCCATGCACAATGGGTATATTTATTGCAACATCTGCTCACAAATGCGGTATTAGGAGCCGTATTCGCGTTTAGCTTGACAGGTAGGCGCCTTGCAGTGGTAACGCGTTTGGCTTTAAAGGTGCACGGCAGTTTGCCGAAAAGCATGGAGCGTTACACCCGACAAGTGACAGTAGCTTGGGTCATTTTTTTTATAGGGATGTGTGTAGTATCTTTGCTTTTGTTTTTTGGCTCTACGCTTGCAGTCTGGAGTTTTTTTGTCAATATTTTGACTTTTCCTTTAGTCGTACTAATGTTTTTAATGGAATATCGGATTCGCAGAATTTTGCATCCGACGTTTGAGCATGTTTCGATTTTTGCGGGAATTAAAGCCTTTTGGCAGCCTTCCCCTATCAATAAACCATGAGTTCTAGCGTAGCACTGATTGCTCACACTGATTTACAGTCTCCGTTTGCCTGGAGTGGGCAAGGCCCTGTTTCAGCCGCCCAGTTTTTGGGGGATGCTACAGCGATGGCTGCTCTTTTACCTGAGCATCCTTACGTATTTAATGCTTGCAAAGATCGGTATTTTTTTACTGTAGCGTTTGCAGCGGCGTTGTTGCGAGGGCAAACTTGTCTGTTGCCCCCTGCTCATACAACAGACATGATCCGCCAGCTGGCAAGCCAGTATCCTTCTTTATATTGTATTGCGGATGATCCGGCAGAGGAGGTACAGTTGCCCTGTTACTTTTGCCATCAGATAGCGGCTGCGCCTCTAGAAGAAGTCCCTCGCATTGCCAGCCATCATGTGGCTGCTATTGTGTTTACCTCAGGCTCTACCGGAGCGCCAGTGGCTTACTCAAAAAGCTGGGGAAAGCTTGTTTTGAACGCACAGGCCGAAGGTCGGCGTTTGGGCATAGTGGCTGGAACTAGAAAAACTATTGTAGGTACAGTACCGCCCCAGCATATGTATGGTTTTGAAAGCACCGTGCTAGTGACCATGCATAACAGTGCTGCTTTTCATGTAGATAAGCCCTTTTATCCGGCAGATATTTGTGCGGTTTTAGAGCAAACGCCGCAGCCTCGTTTACTCGTTACTACCCCGTTTCATCTGCGTACCTTACTGGATGATGTTCAAGAATTACCTCCGGTGGATACTATTGTCTGTGCGACAGCGCCTTTATCTCCACAATTAGCCTGGCGGGCGGAACAGGCTTTTAACGCACCGCTTATTGAAATTTATGGTTGTACTGAATCGGGTCAGCTTGCCACGCGTCGCAGCACGCAAACACAAGTCTGGGAAACTTTTGAAGGTGCTGTTTTAAGTCAGAAGACTAAAGAAGATTATGGAGTAGTCAGTGGCAGCTATATTGAAGGGGAAGTAACTCTAAGCGATATTATTGAGAGACAATCGGCCAGTCATTTTCTGCTGCATGGACGTTCAGCAGATATGGTCAATATCGCGGGCAAGCGTACTTCATTAGGTTTTTTAAACCATCATCTGAATTCTATTGAAGGCGTTAAAGATGCGGCTTTTTTATTCCCTGAGGAGGATACTCCCGACGGTGTGCAGCGGCTTACCGCGTTTGTAGTTGCACCAAGCATGAGTCGCGAGCAGCTACTGGCCGCTTTGCGTGAACGGATTGATCCCATATTTTTGCCCCGACCCTTGTATTTTGTAGATGCGCTGCCTCGTAACAGCACTAGCAAACTAAGCCGCGCAGCTTTGTTAGATTTGGAACGGACTCTGCGAGAAAAATCTCTTTCTTCACCCTTATTGCTAAAAATTCCAGAGGATCATCCCAGTTTTTCTGGACATTTTCCTGGGGATCCGCTGCTGCCGGGGGTGGTAACCCTGGATTTAGCGGTGCGTGCTATTGAAGCAGCAACTGCTTGGTCTTTTCTGCCTGGGCAATTTAGCGCAGTAAAGTTTCTTGCGCCAGTAAGGCCGGGAGCTAGCCTTTCGGTGGAATATGAGCGACATGCTAATACTTGTAAATTTTCTGTCAGGCAGCAGGCAACCCTAGTGGCTACTGGTGTTGCCGTAATGAGGCTAGCAGCAGAAGACTCCTCTGATCAGAAAGAGTCGGTAAATTTATGAGTAATAAACAAAGATCGACCGCTGAGTGGACTCAGCATCAAGAGCGTGGGAGTGCAAGATTGCTTCGCCTAATGGCCTGGATTGCACTGCATTTGGGGCGGCGGGTTGCACGGGGACTTTTACACCCCATTACCCTGTATTTTGTCTGCACTTCGCGCCGTGCCCGAACGGCTTCAGCCTATTATCTTGAACGTGCTTTAGGCCGACCGGCCCGGTTTCTGGATTTTTATCGCCACCTATACTCTTTTGCCAGCACGATTTTAGATAGGGTGTATTTTTTAAATGGGCGTTTTAAATATTTTAATTTTCGGGTGTTTGGAGCCCAAGCCCTGGAAGCTGAATTAGCAAAAGGTCAGGGAGGATTTCTGATAGGGGCTCATATGGGTAGTTTTGAAGCCGTGAGCGCCGTGGGGCATCAGCATACGGATCTGCAGGTCTCTTTGCTAATGTATGAAGAAAATGCCCGCAAGATTAGTCAGCTGCTAAAAGCTATCACTCAAATTGAGCAGCATGAAATCATTGCTTTGGGCCATGCAGACTCCATGATGAAAGTACAGCAGCGCCTGGAAGAAGGCGGATTTATTGGTATTTTGGCGGATCGCACGATTGATCAGGATATTATGCATTCCCGTAGTTTTTTAGGGGCTGTGGCGCAATTTCCGCAAGGTCCTTTCAAACTCGCGGCTTTAATGCGCCGCCCCGCATTTTTAATGCTGGGCTTGTATCGAGGTGCTAATTGCTATGACATTTATTTTGAACTGATACATGATTTTTCTGCTACTTCAGGCAAGCGTAGTGAAGCTATTGATCTGGCAATGACACAATATATTCGGCGTTTGGAACACTTTTGCATAAGTGCACCTTACAACTGGTTTAATTTTTACGATTTTTGGGAATCTGAGCTTGTTCACCCCTAAGGTTTTTACTGTCTTTCTGTGTCTGTTATTGGGGCTAGCTTTTCAGACAGCATGGGCCATGGATTTATCCCAATTAATGCAAGTCTTGGCACAAAATAAAGGTGGAAAAACTACTTTTGTAGAGCGTAAATATGTGGCTATGCTGGATGAACCTGTAGAGTCTTCAGGTGAATTGCGCTTTGATCCTCCTTACCGTTTAGAACGGCGTACCCTAAAGCCTCGCACGGAGACGGTTGTACTTGAAAAAGAAACCTTGACTTTGTCACAGGGAAAAAGCAGCCGTACGGTGAATTTGATGGAGTATCCTGAGTTAGGTGTATTGATTGAAAGCATCCGAGCGACTTTAGCTGGAGATCAAAGAACTCTGGAGCGTTATTATCAGGTCAATCTGAGTGGTACGCTGACCGCCTGGCAATTAGTGTTGACTCCTAAAAACACGCAAGCTACCAAGCTAGTAAAACTGATACGGCTGATAGGTCAGCGAAGTCTCGTGTCGCGCGTCGATGTGGAGTTAACGGATGGTGATATGTCCGTTATGACCATCGCGAAACCGCAGGTCATCCCTTGAAATCTCGCTGGATAGGATTAATAGCCTGCTTAGTCCTAAGCCTTGGATGTGCACTGATTGCTTTGCGCACTAGCTTTATTGCAGATATGTCTGCATTTTTGCCGCGTACCCCAACGGCAGAACAACAAGTTTTGGTGGATCAATTACGTGATGGGGTGGCATCGCGTTTACTTATTATCGGATTAACACATCAAGCTGATGATGTAATAGCCTTGGCCACGCTCTCAAAGAAACTTGCTTTGCATTTGCGAAAAGATGCAGCGTTTTTGACAGTGGCTAATGGCGAATCGGTAACTACTGAGCGCGATCAAACCCTATTGTTTGAAAACCGCTATTTGCTGTCTCCCAACATAACAGCACAACGGTTCACAGTAGAAGCCTTGCATGCAGCCTTTAAAGAAAGTATTGCTGCGCTTGGTATGAGTAGCGGTCTTTTCACCAAGCAGTTACTGCTGCGTGATCCTACGGCAGAAACACTTTTTCTTACTGAGCAGATGATTCCGCAGCATCAGCCGAGGATTAAGCACGGGGTATGGTTTGGAAAAACAGCTAATCGAGCAGTCTTAGTTGTACAAACGCGCGCAGCGGGATCGGATTTGGATAGCCAGCAGGCGGCTATTGAAGCCGTTAAAGCGGCTTTTCGCGAGCTTAACGCTGATGGAAAAGTTAGCATGCAGCTTTCTGGGCCTGGCCTGTTTGCTGTTAATGCTCGTGCAAATATTCAGACAGAAGTTACTCGTTTATCCACGATAGCGAGTGTAGTTCTTATTAGTCTGCTGCTGCTAGTTTACCGTTCTCCCCGTATGGTGATTTTGGGCTTATTGCCGGTGATTTCGGGGACGCTGGCTGGTATCGCTGCAGTGAGTCTGGGATTTGGTAGTGTACATGGTATGACGCTGGGTTTTGGCATTACGCTGATTGGAGAGGCGGTTGATTACGCAATTTATCTCTTTGTGCAGCATAAACCCGGTTCTGATTTAGCCGCTCCTGAGCAGAGATTTTGGCCTACTATTCGTTTAGGTGTATTGACTTCTATTTGTGGGTTTGCTTCTTTGCTTTTTTCTGGTTTTACCGGGCTTGCACAATTAGGCTTATTTTCAATTGCTGGTCTGGTAGTAGCTGCTAGCGTAGCACGTTGGGTTTTACCAGGCTTAATACCGCGCAATTTTCAAGTCAATCATCTTTACAAAACAGGCGAGCAGCTTCAAAGAGGGTTTAAAGGTCTTTATAAAGGGCGAGGATTAAGTGCAGTAATGGCCGTTTCTGCGATGCTTTACTTGGGTTTTCATCATTCAGATTTATGGCATCATGAATTAAAAGCACTGAGTCCCGTTCCTTTATCGGCGCAAGAGTTGGATACTTTCTTGCGTGCTGATGTAGCAGCTCCTGATGTACGCTATCTGGTAGTGGTGAGAGCTCTGGATCAAGAAGCCGCTTTACAGGCTGCGGAACAAGTTAGCGCAGTGCTGGAATCGTTAGTGCAAGAAGGTAGCCTTGCGGGATTTGAATCTGTAAGTCGTTATCTACCTAGTCAATTAACACAGCAACAACGTCAACTGAGCTTGCCGCAGGCAAATATTCTGCAAGAAAATATTGCACGAGCAAGCAAAGATTTACCGCTACAAGCCGAAAAATTAAAGGGTTTTGTGCTCGATGTACAGAAAGCAAAGACTGCTCCTTTAGTTATCCCTACTGACCTAGAGGGCAGTGCAATAGGTGCTGCAGTGCAATCTTTGTTAGTGAAGCAACAGGGAGCTTATACCGCTTTATTTCCCTTACGAGCGGCCGATCAGGGTAATACGGCCTATGTTATTCAAGAGCAAGTGATTAGACAGGCTTTGAATAGCTTGCAGTCTGTAAAACCGTTACTCATCGACCTAAAAACGCAGTCAGATGCGCTTTACAAGCATTATTTGCAAGAAGCTATTGTTTTATCCTTAATCGGTGTGGCTGCAATTGTAGGGTTAATATGGACTGTGCTTAAAAGTTTTAAGAGAATGGTGCGGGTAATAGCTGCGCCTTTAGCAAGTGTTGTGATAGTGGCTGCAGGTTTACATTTACTGGGAATAAAGATGAGTTTGCTGCATTTAATTGGTTTGCAGCTGATTGTAGCTATTGGTTCAAATTACTCTTTATTTTTTGACCAGGCCAGTGATAAGAGCGCCCTAGATCGGCAAATGTTGGTGTCATTGCTATTAGCTAATATAACAACAGTTATTGGTTTTGGTTTACTGGCCTTCTCCAGCGTGCCTGTGCTAAATGCGTTCGGTATTACAGTAGGGCCAGGGGCGTTTTTATCTTTATTATTGGCCGCCAGTTTCAATGGAAAGGCAGCTTCTAACTCTTCTCTTACCTTTCCAAAAACGGCACTGTAACTCTCACGACTCTTTAGTATAGTTATACAGCTCCAGTTAGCGCTTGAACCCGTCGACGCACGAGAGAGGCCAATCATTCCGTGAAGATTTTGACTGATTATCTTGATCAAGAAAGTAGTAGTTCTAAATCTTTGATTATTATGCTCCCGGGTGCTTATGATAGCCCGGCGAATTTTCTTGCTCAGGGTTTTGTACTGGCCTTGCGTTTACGAAATATTGCGGCGGATGTGATGATGGCCGATGCGCAGGTGGATTACTACACTGATCAGCAAATTGTTTCTCGGCTACATACACAACTTGTGCAGCCCGCACGCTCTAAAGGCTATGAACAGATTTGGTTAGTAGGCATTTCCCTTGGAGGCTACGGGTCTTTGCTGTACAGCCAGAAATATCCCGAAATGATTAATGGCTTATTTTTAATGGCTCCCTTTATGGGGCCAAGAAATATTCCGCTAGAGATTCAACAACAAGGTGGGTTGAAATATTGGCAAGCAGGCAATATTCCAGACGATGATTACGACCGCAAGCTATGGCTATGGTTACAAAGATATTGTCTTCCCTACAATTGGACTCGACCACTAATTTATATTGGATATGGTACAGAAGACCGTTTTATCGGCAGTAGCCGTCTTTTGGAGCAAATATTACCCCCTGAGCAAGCCCTCACCGTGCCTGGAGGGCACGATTGGCTTGCGTGGCAGAAATTATGGCTTAAGTTTTTAGATGTTGCCCCGCTACCGCGCAAGCTTGGCCTACAAGCTCAACTGTGTAGCTCCACCGATAACAATGATCACGTATGAATGCCGTTTTATCCACCCCGGCTTTAAAGACTTCAGCAGTTATACATGCGGCTGCGCTAGTTACTTGTGCTTTCCCTGGAGGATGGCCCTGGAGTGTTGGTCTAGTGCTAGCTAATCATGCGGTATTAACGGCTGCCGGGCTGTGGCCCCGTAGCAGTTTATTAGGAAGTAACTGGACCCGCTTACCTAATCGATATGCACATGCCAATACGGTAGCGATTACGATTGATGATGGCCCGCACCCGGACGTAACTCCACGGGTGCTGGATATTTTGGACCACTATCAAGCACGTGCAACTTTTTTTTGTATTGGCATGCAGGTAAGGCAGTATCCGCAGCTTGCCCAAGAAATTGTGCGGCGAGGTCACTGCATACAGAACCATAGCTATCAGCATCGACATAATTTTTCACTTTTAGGACCACAGGGTTTTATGCGGGAAATCATGGCCGCTCAAACCGCAATCGCTGAGGTCACCGGCATTTCCCCTTCGTTTTTTCGAGCTCCTGCTGGCTTACGTAATCCTTTTTTGCAAGCGATTCTACATAAATTAGGGCTGCAGCTTGTTAGCTGGACCAGGCGGGGATTTGATACTCGTGAGACAGACCCACTAAAAGTTGCGCAGCGTTTGCTTAAGAAAATTAAATCAGGAGATATTTTGCTTTTACACGATGGCCATTGTGCGCGAACCTCTTCAGGGCAAGCTGTAGTATGTGAAACCCTCCCTATTGTGCTGGAGGCAATAAAAAATAAAGGGTTTCGTACAATCACTTTATCTGAAACCCTTTAACTGTTTACAAGTTCTCCAATAATATTTTTATTCATTTATTTACTGCATTGAACTCCCCAGAACGTTTATTATTAGATTACGCTTCACACCCCTACCAGAGAGGGGGGAAGTTTGCTTACCACTTTGCACGCGGAAAAATAAGACATGATCCTGTATTTTTTTCAATTCTAAAAAAAGGCCTGATTCCGGAAAATGCAAAAATCCTCGATCTTGGTTGTGGTCAAGGCCTACTAGCCAGTCTTTTAGATTCCGCAGCCACCCTGCACAAGAAGGATCAATGGCCTATCGATTGGCCTGTGCCTGTGCAGAGTTTTCAGTTTCGGGGGATTGAACTGATGGCTCGCGACGTTGCACGTGCTAATGCTGCCTTAAGCACCCTTAAAAATACGGCTTGGGTAGATCAGGCCAATATATGTAATGCGGATTTTGGTATAAGTGATGTTGTTGTGATTTTAGATGTCCTGCATTACATCAGTTATGAAAAACAACAACAGGTGCTGCAGCGAGTCCATGCTGCTTTGCATACGAATGGGATCTTGCTTTTGCGGGTAGGAGATGCAGCGGCTGGTTGGCCTTTCAGGTTAAGTAACTGGGTGGATAATGTAGTAACTACGGTTCGCGGCCATCGCTTGTCTAAGCTCTATTGCCGTTCTTTAAAAGACTGGATCGCCACACTAGAACAACTAGGTTTCGTAGTTGAATCTATACCTATGAGTCAAGGCACACCCTTTGCCAATGTATTATTGATCGCTCATGTACGGAGAATGTAATGCATGGTTTTGCCTTCTATCCTTTGCATTTGGCACATATGAGCTTAACGACTTGTTTAGGAGCTGGGCTGCAGGCTAATTGGAAAGCCATAACCAATCAACATTGCGGACTTAAGTACTGCGATTTTGAAACTGTGCGTTTGGATACTTGGATTGGCGAAGTAAACGGTTTGGAAAAAGTACACTTACCCGCGCATCTGAGACATTTTGATTGTCGAAATAATCGGCTTGCTCAGTTAGCTTTAGAGCAAGATGATTTTATCCCGGCTGTCCAGCTGTTGGCCAAAAAATATGGAGCGGATAGAGTAGGGGTCTTTTTAGGGACTAGTACTTCCGGTATTTTGCAAACAGAGGTGGCCTACCGCCAGCGCGATCCTCATAGTGGTGCTTTGCCTAAAAATTTTTTATACCCTTATACCCAAAACACCTTTTCTGTGGCAGATTTTGTACGGAGCTATCTGGGCTTAGAAGGGCCTGCACTTAGCGTCTCTTCAGCCTGTTCTTCTGGTGCAAAAGTTTTTGGAGTAGCCCAACGTTATATAGCTTGTGGTTTGATTGATGCGGCAATTGTCGGAGGTGTGGATTCTCTATGCCTGACCACGCTATATGGTTTTGCTTCTCTGGAGCTGACTTCAAGTAACCCCTGTCAGCCTTTCGGCTTAAAGCGAAACGGTATTTCGGTAGCAGAAGCTGCGGGTTTCGTTTTGCTTACAAAAGCCAAACAAGAAATGGATGAAGAAGAGATTTTTTTGCTGAGCGTTGGTGAATCTAGCGATGCCTATCATATGTCTTCACCCCATCCGCAAGGGCAAGGGGCGCAACTTGCTATGCAAAAGGCGCTTGATGGGGCAAAGTTAAGCGCAAGCTGCATTGATTACATAAACCTGCATGGTACAGGGACACTCAGCAATGATGCGTCCGAAGATCAGGCTATGGTGGCTTTATTTGGAACTACTACACCTTGTAGTTCGACAAAAGGGGCTACTGGACACACTTTAGGTGCAGCGGGCAGTATTGAAGCCATTATTACAGCACTTTGTCTGCAAAACGATTTAATTCCTGGCGGATTAAATACCCTTGAGTGTGACCCTGCTTTACAGAGTCATTATCTGCTTCGTAATCAAGCCCAGCACCTTAAATGTGCAATGAGTAATTCTTTTGGATTTGGCGGTTCCAACTGCAGTTTAATTTTTTCAAAAATGCACGGTGTTCTGGATAAACAGAAATGAAAATGCCAAGTATTTTTGTAGAGGCAGTGGGTATATGTGGCCCAGGTTTTACGGGATGGGCTGCGGCTACTACGTGTTTGCAAGATGAGACCTTATGGAAATTACAAGCCACTGTCATTCCTATGCCAGAATTGCTGGCGCCTTCTGAACGACGGCGCATTGGACTTCCGGTCAAACTAGCCATTGCGGCTGGTTGTGACGCTTTAAAACAAACGCATCTGTCTGTTCAAAGCTTAAGCACGGTATTTGCTTCTTCCTGTGCTGATGGAGACAACTGCCATCCTATCTGTGAAACCTTGGCTTTGACCGAGCGACTTATTTCACCCACTCGATTTACCAATTCGGTACATAATGCTCCTTCCGGTTATTGGGGGATTGCCATGCAAGCAAGGGCTCCTTCTACGAGTATCTGTGCCTTCGATGCCAGTTTTTCTGCAGGTTTGCTTGAAGCAGCAAGTCAGTGTCTTTTCAATCAGATACCTGTATTATTAATTGCTTATGAGACTCCCTATCCACAACCGCTTCATGATAAAAGGCCATTATTAGAAAGTATGTCAATAGCGTTGTTATTAGCACCGCAGCTCTCCTCAAGTAGTCAAGCAAAATTGGATATTTCAATGGCTAGTAAGCCAGCGACTGCTATGGGTAATGTAGAGCTTGAAAAAGTTAGAATGGGCATTCCCGCCGCACGGGGTTTGCCTTTGCTAAAACTGTTGGCTAATAAAAAAAGGGGGGCAGTAGTGTTAGAGTATTTGAATCCCTACACTTTACAGGTAGAGCTTGATCCAATTGAGTAAATCGTCCTTATTGACGCATCGAGAAATTGTATCCCTCATTCCCCATGCAGGGAAAATGTGTTTGTTGGATGAAGTAAGGCAGTGGGATGAGAAGCAAATACATTGTACTGCTAGAAGTCACCGTGATCGGGAAAATCCCTTGCGCGCTAATGATAGCTTATCGGTACTAGTTGGAGTGGAGTATGCCGCACAGGCCATGGCGCTACATGGAGGTCTGCTTTTAAGAAGCAAGGATACAGCTGCAGCGGAACGCTTACCCGTAGGTCGTCTTGTGAGCGTGCGCAATCTGAGCTGTTGCGTTGATCGCTTGGATGATATCGATGAAGCTTTAGAAATTCACGCACAACGAATAGCGGGAGATGATCAAAATCTGCTTTATGCCTTTAGTATTCAAGCCATTCAGAAAACATTGCTGGAAGGTAGAGTTTCGGTACTCATCTCTTAGAGTTTTTTCTGGGTTTTTAATCAGTTTATAAATGCTATGCAGGAAAAGAGAATAAAAGCATTGGTAACAGGAGGGACTGGAGCTATTGGGGGGGCAATTTGCCGCCGTCTGGCAAAGGATGCTTATCACGTGATCGTTCATACCCATCAGTCGCTTCAGAATGCGCAAAAAATTGTTCAAGAGATCATACTGGAAGGGGGCAGTGCTGAAGCCATCGCGTTTGATGTTACCGATTCGCTTGCTTGTGCAGCGGCATTGGAAAATGTGCTGGCAGACAGTCCAGTACAAGTAATAGTTAATAATGCAGGGATTAATGAGGATGGGGTATTTGCAGGGATGAGTCTGCAGCAATGGAAAAACGTCCTCGATGTCTCTTTGAATGGTTTTTTTAATGTGACTCAGCCATTAATGTTGCCAATGCTGCGTACTCGATTTGGCCGCATCATTACTATTTCTTCTGTAGCGGCATTGGTGGGAAATCGAGGGCAAGTCAACTACGCAGCAGCCAAGGCTGCTCTGCATGGCGCCAGTAAGTCTTTAGCCCTGGAAGTAGCCAGTCGAGGTGTAACGGTTAATGTGGTGGCGCCGGGGATCATTGCATCCCCCATGACTGAAGGAGTATTCACAGAAGAAATAATTAATCAGCTTGTGCCCATGAAGCGCGCAGGAACCACTACAGAAGTAGCGGACCTCGTGGGTTTTTTAGCTAGCAAACAAGCCGCTTATATTTCTGGGCAGATTATTTCTATCAACGGAGGAATGATCTGAGACAAGCCGTATTTTTCCCTGCAATAAAATCGCAGATTCTGCCTATTAAACGGCTTTAAGTCCCTGGTATTCCGAAAAAATCCCGAGCTCTACATGACGTTTTACCTCAACCAAGCCTGCTGCTCGTAAGGTAGCCAATACACGAGATGGAGGAGCACAAGCTTCAATGGTATCCCAATAGTAGCGCCACATGGTCCGAGTAGCGGGCTCTTTAGCAATTGCCCAGGCAATTAAAGGAACCATGGTTCGCATATAAGTTTTAAGAATCCAGGTACCTAGAGGCGTTTGAGGTTTGGTAATTTCCAATATACACAATCGGCCTCCTGGCTTTAGTACGCGTGCAAATTCTTTAAAGGCTACTGAAAGATCGCTGATATGACGCAGCGCGTAACCCATACTGACGAAATCTACGCTCTCATCAGGCAGAGGGATGGATTCTGCTCTACCATTTAATAAGTTAAGGCCTGCAGGTAAGTGGCCTGCATTCATCATGCCAATACTGGGGTCTATCCCAGTAATCAGGGTTGGATCACCGATGATAATAGAAGCTTGACGAGCTACCAGTCCTGTTCCAATTCCCACGTCTGCTACGGTCATTCCTTTAACCAAACCTGCTCTCAGTAAAGCTTGTCGACGGTACCAGGAGCCTGACCCGAAAGCCATGGCTTTTTCAATTCGGTCATAGTCAATTGCTGTTTTATCGAAAATTTCACGCAAAAATTCACTGCGGTCTTCTTCTTTTTCATAATACGCCGTTAGGGGAGCATGCGGTACATGAACCAATTCATCAGAGGAAGGGGCGGGGGGTTTAGAAGTCATTACTGCTTCTTTCAAATAAAGATAAAGGCTAAAAACCGGGCTATTTAATAAATTTACGCCAGATCAGTAAGGGTAAGCGAAAAATAAAGCCTATTAGTAAGCGTAGATGCATCCAGCTTAATAAAGCATTATCCCGCCAGTAATTAAAGTGAGAAACTCCTCCTTCTTCTACCGAAAAATAGCGTACTGGCGCATCTATATTAATGGATTTAACTCCTTTCCAAGATAAACGAACCACCGCCTCAACATCGAAATCGAAGCGTCGCATCCAGTACTGTTTTTTCATGATAGTGACTAAATGCCTAATAGGATAAACACGAAAGCCAAACAAGGAGTCACCGATCCCAGCCCAAAGGGTTTCCAAATGAGTCCAAGCATTGGAAATGCGGCGCCCTTTTACACGTAAACTTGGGGCGGTCGCGTCAAAGACGGGCAAACCCAAGATCATTGCTTCAGTGTTTTTCATCGAAGAGTCCATAAACTTTGAGATCAAGAGGGCGGGATGCTGTCCATCGCTATCCATCGTGAGGGCGTGAGTAAATCCTTGGGTTTGTGCCATTTCTAAGCCATACAAAACAGCCGCACCTTTCCCACGATTTTTTGGTAGTACAAAGACTTGAAGACCAGGGTCACCAGCGGCCAATTGCTGCAGCTTTTCTGTAGTACCGTCTGTACTACCATCCACTATTACCCACACGGGTTCCCAATAATTTCGTGCGTTTTTAACGGTTTCATAAACTTTAAAACCTGGGTTGTACGCGGGTATGAGGACAAGGTGAGTTTTTGATGGGGTTGGCATACACGGAAAGAATAAAACATAAGCAAGATGCTTTGTATGGTCTAGGGATTTAAGGAGGTGTTGTTTTTAGCAATATTGGGTGGATGGGGTTTTTGATCTATAGCAGGAAAATGGGGTAGTACAGTCAGAAAGTAGGTTTGCATTTCATGGATTAAAGCATTTACATTTTCCTGGGGTTCAAAGCGCTTTCCCAGCCGGGCTGTGTAAATTAAAGGAAAGGTAGGGCACTTAAACAAGGGCCAGCCTTTGCTCAAATAGGGAGAGTTGCTTTGTAAGAGAATCGTTTGAATCGGGGTGTCTGCCCGCCGTGCGATGAGACCAATTCCTGACTTGAGAGTGTTAACGGGGTAGGTAACCGTTCTCGTTCCTTCCGGGAAAATAAGTAATTTCCCTCCCTGCGTCAGATGACGGGTAGCTTGACGTATCATGCTATTAATGCTGTCGTTACGCACATATCGGGCCATGCGAGCCCCCGCGCCTAAAAAAATATTATCTAAAAGCTGTGCTTTCATAATGCAGCTGATATTGTTTAATCGGGAAACGATTAGCAATACATCCAGCATACTGGGATGATTGGGAGCAATAATTAAATGCTTTTCGTTTTGCAAGACATCCAGAGCTGATAAGTCCAGCTGCACGAGTTTAATAGCTTGCAAAAAATCCAGAAAAATACGAAAAACTGCATGAATCAACCATTGACCGAAAGCTGTGGCAATCCGCGTCGGTAAAAAACGATTTAGCAAAGTTGCGATAGTGCAGGCACCCAGCATCATTATGCCTAAAAACAGCAGAGAACAATAAAATCCGATGACTGCCAATACGGTTTTTAGTCGATGCATGCGTTAATTTTGAACAAAACTATTATTGAAATTGGTTTTAACCCCGATTATCCAATGGCGCCCCTTATCCTTGTTCGGGGGCGTTTGCGGTATAGCTTAAAATGGTATCAGTCCTCTATCTGAACATGTTGCTCAGATTGTTTGAGAATCCAGGAAAAGCCAATTCCAGCGGTAACATAGCTTTTAGTTTTAATAAGAGGGCTGTTCTCGAAAACTGCACCTTTAAGGGAATCAGCACGGAGAAAGGCGCCTACCCAATATTGATTAAAACGTTTACTCAATGCCACAATGAGCTGATTACCGCCATATCCTCCCCCAACATGGTAAGCAGGTCGACTGGCGCTTGCATATTGTGGAGCAACATTATAAAAATAGCCGTGATTACGAGCAGATGCGTATGATAATCCCGCTAATACACCTAGATTCCAGCCTGACATTCCCGCGACATCTTTAATATCTAAATTTAGATGGGGTGTAGCAACAATCCCTATATTCTGTCCAAATTTCTCTGGACCTAAAGTAAAAGCCATCCTGACCGGGATTCGCAAATCCAGCTTGGTACGACGATCACGCGATCTTGCCAAGCTGATCTCTAAAGAAGGACCGAGTTCCGCCGTGCCGTCCAGGTTGGGCATTGCAGCACGTGCAAGATTTTTATCGCTATTAACGGGTACCGATGCGCCTGCACTAATATCTAGTTGAATGAAATCAGTATTGAATAACTCACTCCGGATTCCTTGCCGATCTACTTTGATTTTATCGCCTCGGTAAACAAAATAAGGAAGGGGTAGTACGTAGGAACGCGCTTCGTTAGAGCCCCTATAGTCGGGTAGATGCAGGGTTGAGATTCCTATTCCAGCTTCCCATTTTGGCACATCTTGCGCATAAGTAAGGCTTAGCTGTGTAGTCAAAATTAAACCTAAAAAAACTTTGTAAAATAAGGCTATCAGTTTCAATGCAGAATTTCCGTATTCTTTAAAATTTTTTTGAACTTATTAACAGGTTCTTAGGGGGTTATTGCAGAAAAATGCAGATGTAAATCAGAAAATCTCATTAAACCTGTAAAAGTAAAAGATAATTTTTTATTGTGCTTAAGTTTGAATTTTGGAATTATAGTCTTACCCTTGAAAATAAGCTTTTTGAACCTATAACTTTTGAAAAAAGCCCTAAACGTTAAGATAAGTAAAGATGATGTGAGTTGATTTTTTATTTATTTGGTGTTTAAAGACTTTAGGTACTCACTAAAAAACGTGACAGTTAATAACAAAATTCTGATTTGTTAATTTGGTAAGCAAGTAAACTCATATTCATGAAAGTATTTAACTTAGCTTGTGAGCATGGCCATTTATTTGAAGGTTGGTTCGCCTCCCATGAAGCATTTGACGAACAACAAAATAAAGGGCTAGTGGTCTGTCCGTTCTGTGAAAGCAACGTTATTTCCCGTCAGCTTTCCGCTCCTCGTCTTAATCTTTCAGGGGCTACCCACAAAACTCCAGTGACTGCTGAATCAAATGTGCATTCAGGCAATGAACAGGCTCTTAACGCTTCTGCTGCACAGATGTTGGAAATGATGCGTAGTTTTATCGCCAAAACGGAAGATGTGGGAAATCAGTTCGCTGAAGAAGCGCGCAAAATCCACTATGGCGAGGCCCCAGAGCGCAGTATTCGCGGGCAAGCGACTCGACAGGAGCGTGAGGCTTTACGAGAAGAAGGGATTGAAACCTATGCCCTTCCCATACCCTCCTTTTTAAAAGAACCTGTGCAATAGCGGGCTCACGCACTCATGCCTCGTCCAATTGTTGCTCAGATCCATTTACCGTCCCTAGCCCATAACTTACACGTTGCCCGACAACAGGCGGGGAATGCCTTTGTTTGGGCAGTGATTAAGGCGAATGCTTATGGTCATGGTATAGAGCGGGCTGTTTGCGCTTTTGCTGCAGCCGATGGCCTGGCATTGCTGGATCTAAATGAGGCAGTGCGAGCACGGGAAGCGGGATGGCTCAAGCCTATTTTGCTGCTAGAAGGTATTTTTGAGCCTACAGATTTGGCGGTTGTAAACCGTTATGGTTTATCCATCACAGTGCATTGTGCTGAACAGCTACAGATGCTTGGTAAATATACCTTACAGATACCCGTCTCCGTGTATTTAAAGATGAACACCGGTATGAATCGTCTTGGTTTTACTCCAGAGTCTTTTGTATCGGCGTACCAGGCATTACGCCAAATGCCTTGGGTAGGTGATATCACTTTTATGACGCATTTTTCAGATGCTGATCTGCCAGAGGGTGTAAATGCTCAAAGAAGCCGCTTTCTGGCTGCTACAGAAGGTTTTCTTGAAAAAAAATCATTATGTAATTCAGCCGCTTTATTATCCGCCCCAGATTGTGTTGCAGATGCGGTTAGGCCCGGTATCATGCTCTATGGGAGCTCTCCGTTTGCCCATCGTTCAGCGAAACAGTGCAAACTCCAGGCCGGTATGTCATTAAATTCTGAAATTATAGGCGTGCAAGTTTTAAAGCCAGGGGATACTGTGGGGTACGGCAGCCGCTTTAAGGCAGAGCAGGCAATGCGAATAGGAGTGGTGGCTTGTGGTTATGCGGATGGTTATCCGCGTAATGCGCCAGATGGTACGCCAATTCTAGTCAATGGTGTTAGAACCCGCATAGTAGGGCGTGTCTCCATGGATATGATCACTGTGGATTTAACGCCTGTCGAACAAGCCCATATCGGTACAACAGTTCAGCTTTGGGGTGAGCATTTACCCATTGATGAAGTGGCCCAGGCTACGGGTACGATTGGCTATGAATTGATGTGCGCAGTGGCAGCGCGTGTTCCAGTAAGTTCCTGTCAATAGTTTCAGCTTTATCACTTTCCCCCTGAATGGTCTTGGAAGCTTCTGCCATTTTTGTTCAACTCATTAATGGACTGGCGTCGTCTAGTGCTTTGTTTCTGATTGCAGCGGGACTATCGTTGATATTTGGTGTAACGCGTATCGTGAATTTCGCACATGGTGCATTGTTCATGGTCGGCTTATATATGGCCATTTGGATACAGCAAGTACTCTATCCTTTTGTAGGTCCATTTGCTTTTTGGTATGCGATTGCTCTTGCAACAATTGCCTGTGCAATATTGGGGGTAGTCATTGAAGCTGTAATAATGCGGCCTATTTATGATGCTCCTGAATTATTTCAATTACTGGCTACTTTTGCGCTTGTACTCGTGCTGCAGGATGCGGTGCTATGGGTGTGGGGTCCGGACGATTTGTTAGGACCTCGTGCTCCTGGACTTGAAAAAGCCGTGGCTGTTGGAAAACGCCTAATTCCTGCCTATGAATTATTTTTGATAGGAATCGCTCCTGTTGTCTGGTTGGCTTTAGATTTATTGATAAATAAAACTCGTTTTGGCCTCCTTTTGCGTGCAGCTACAGAGGATCGTACGATGGCAGCTGCTTTAGGCATTCGACAAAAGCTTCTGTTTACCAGTGTATTTGCCCTGGGTTGCGCATTAGCAGGTCTAGGAGGGGCTCTGCAAATGCCGCGAGAACCCGCCAGTATTGCCTTGGCATTAGGAGTGATAGGTGACGCCTTTGTGGTCGTAGTGATTGGAGGCTTAGGCTCGGTGGGAGGAGCCTTAATTGCTGCAATGTTAGTGGGTTTAACTAAAGCTCTTTGTATTTCATTGGGTGAGGTTTCGATAGCAGGCGCTGTGTGGAATATGAGTAAGTTCACACTGGTAGCCGAATTTCTGGTAATGGCGTTAGTACTGTTTTTTAAACCACATGGTTTATTTGGAAAAGCTGTGACAGATCACAGAAGTAATATGGAATTACCAGTATTACGCCGACTCGGGAAGTTTCCCTTCTTGTTGTTGGCAGGTATTTTATTAATTTTTGCAATTATTCCTGCCTTTGAAGCACAGCAACCCTATTTAACAGTTCTCGTCACTGATATCTTGATGGCTGTTTTATTTGCGGCAAGTCTTGCGTGGCTGTTGGGTCCCGCAGGTTACGTAAGTTTTGGACATGCCGCGTATTTTGGGATAGGAGCTTATGCATGTGCAGTGGCTCTTAAAGTGGGAGCAGGAGCGTTACTTGCAGCTTTTGCGGGGATTTTCACCGCAGCGATTGCTGCAGTAGTTTGTGGTGCGATGACGCTGCGTATGGCAGGAGTGTATCGGGCTATGTTTACGCTGGCTTTTGCCCAGATTGTTTGGTCGATAGTGTTTCAATGGGATGAGGTAACCGGGGGGAGTAATGGACTTTTCGGTTTATGGCTACAAGGAATGTTTTCTGACAAGGCGATTTTTGCCTGGCTGGTTTTAGGATTAACAGTATTAATACTCACCATCTTCTATAGACTAGTATTTTCCCGTTTTGGTTATGCTTTGCGAGCAGTGCGTGATAGTCGCATGCGTGCTCTGGTATTAGGATTAAAGCCAGCTCAACTTGAATGGACGGCCTATGTAATTGCTGGAGTGGGAGCGGCAATAGCGGGAGTTTTGTTTGCCTTTGCCAAAGGTTCCATCTCTCCTGATGTTTTGGCGATTCCAAAATCAGTAGAAGGCCTGACCATGGTGCTATTAGGTGGCATATACACGATGACTGGCGCTGTGACAGGAGCCATTGCCTATGTGTTTTTATCGGATTGGTTGCTGCGTAATGTTGAATATTGGCGTGCAACTCTGGGAGCGACCATCTTGTTATTGGTCCTAATTTTTCCTAGGGGCTTATCTCATTGGTTAGAAAGACAGGCTAAGCGTTCATGAGCGTTTTACTGCAAGTTATAGGGGTACAAATGACATTTGGAGGTGTTCAAGCACTTAAGAAAGTAGATTTAGAGCTCAATACTAGCGAAATAGTCGCTTTAATTGGTCCGAACGGTGCAGGTAAGTCCACTCTATTTAATGTGATTAATGGACAGCTTTTTGCTCAGAGTGGGAAAGTCATTTTTAATGGAAGAGATATTACTCATCTGTCGATTGAAAATCGCGCAGCATTAGGGATGGGTCGAACCTTTCAAGTAGCACAAGTGTTTTCCAGCATGACCGTTCGAGAGAATGTAGAAGTAGCCTTATATGCCTATCGTCGGCTTCATCCTGCTAAGCATTTCACTCTTCATGTTAGTGTTTCAAATTTGCTAGAGCTGACCGGTCTAAAAACACTAGCAGATTGTTCTGCTCAAACCTTGGCTTATGCAGACATGAAACGTTTAGATTTTGCTTTGGCGCTGGCTTCTGAACCGAAATTATTGCTTTTGGATGAACCTGCAGCGGGGGTAGGAGAAGCACAGCGTCATACCTTAATAAAAATGGCAAGAGAGATAGCATGCAAACATCAAACAGCAGTGCTTTTTACCGAACACAGTATGGACACAGTATTTAGCTATGCTGATCGGATTATAGTTCTCGACCGTGGGGAGATTATTGCTAATGGATCGCCTAAAGAAATACAGCATAACCCCACAGTAATCAGGGCCTATCTTGGCAGCGAGCCGGTTACGATGCACGCCACCTGATTGTTCTCAACCTGGAATGTGACCTCGTGAGTGAATTTTTACTGTCTTTACGTCATCTTAATGCCTGGTACGGTCACGCCCAGGCGCTTTTTAATGTTTCGTTTTCTGTAAAGTCAGGCGAGATCATTGCACTCATGGGGCATAACGGTGCAGGTAAGTCCACTTTGCTTAAAGCACTCATGCACTTGCTTACTCAAAACAGTGAGCAATTTATATTTGACGGAAAAGATGTTCGTAAATTAAGTACAGATGCTTTGTGTCGACTTGGAATAGGGTGGGTACCGGAAGATCGGCGTATTTTTACAAATTTGACGGTACTTGAAAATTTAAAAGTCGGCAGACCTTTGAAAAATAACGGGCTACCTCTTATGTGGTCAATAGAGCGGGTATTAACTCTATTTCCTCCTCTTGCGCCTCTGCTTAAACGTAAAGCAGCTCAGCTTTCGGGAGGGGAACAGCAAATGTTGACTGTAGCCCGTACCTTGTTACTTAATCCAAAAATACTGCTTCTTGATGAACCTTCAGAAGGGGTGGCTCCTTTGGTTGTAGAGCGTATGAAGGCAGCTGTAGTGGAAATGAAAGCGGCTGGATTAAGCTTAATATTGGCTGAACAAAACACCTATTTTGTTCAAGGCTTGGCAGAGCGGGCTATAGTCCTACTTGCAGGTAAAGTGGCTTTTGATGGACCTTTACCCCAGGCAATGTCTTATCTTAGAGTAGGGATGCCTTCTCCCACACCTGATGACTCTGGGTTGTCAAAATAAAATATTTTTTTACGTTTTCAATTATTTGAGCTTAGTTTCAATGCGTAAACGCAGGCCTGTTACCTGTGCGATTTTTTTGCTCATTGTTAAAGCGTCTTCATGGGAATCAAAACCTGGAATGATCACTTTAAAATTCAAACGTTTTTTAGGGGTAGCGGGTAGTATTTCAATTTGTGCGGGGTAACCCTGTTCTTGCAAGTTCGCCAGTAAAAGTTTGGCCGGATCACGCAAGCTAAAAGACCCGGCTACCACTGCCCATTTTCCCTCACTATGACTCAATCCACTGCCTTCCGGCATAGAAACCTGATTAGCAAAACTTGCCAGTTGCTCTGTATTAGCAATGCCAATGGGTAAGGCAGGTTTACCGCTGGGTGCAATCCAAAAAGCGTTGGGTTCGCTTAACACTGCCAGGGCTTCGTTAGGTCTGGCAATATCAATTTTTCCATTAAACAGGCAAACCAGTTCTTTTTCTGGTGTAGCCTGTGCCCAAAGAACGGTTCCTCGTATCCCAATAGTGGCGGTGACAGTACGAATTTGTACATCCCTATTTTTAGCATTGAGTTTCTCTGTAGTTGCAGTGACGTAACGCAAGGTTCCTGCTAATAATTGCATGGTTGAAGCAAAAAAATTAGTTTCTTGTTTTTTTTGCAGAGACAAACGTTCAATGACAAAGCGGCTATTTTCTCCAAGTACAACGGCGCTACCTTCAGGCAAACGTAGCAAAAGACGTGCATTAGTTCCGGTTAAGATTTTGTCTTCAAGCTCAACAACACTTCCCGCGACCAAAGGAGTACGTTTTCCCTGTCTTTCTAGCCAGGCGGGAGAGCGCAATCTTTCAATAGTGGCTCTCTTTTCAAGGGAAAGGTCAGCTGCTAGAGCGCTAGTCCCTAGCATTCCTGAGAGAAAAGTCATGTATAGAGCACTAATAAGGCAGCCAGCAACATATCCAAAAGGACTCTGATCCGTTTGATTTGTTAATATTGGCTTAAGAGCAGCTTTTTTGAATATGATCATTGAAAATCCTCAAGTGTTTTTGAATTTTTGCACCCCGCTAATTCTTTTAGACGGGCTTGCATTTCATATATTGGCTGATCTTAGGTACGAGTAAGAGAAGGCTTTAGATGTTTAGGATAAAAAAATCTAGTACACTCTAGCATTGCGGGGTGAAATACAACAGTAAAATATCTAAAAAAATAGATATTTAATATTTCTGCGCTACGCAAGATGTTTGTAAGTGTAAGCTTTAAATTTAACCTGCTTAGTTGATTAATTTAATAATCAAATTAATCAAACCTGGAAACTAAAAATCACGGCAGGGTTCCTCGACCCTGACCGCTTGTCGCAGCGGTAACGCTGCATAACCTTAAAAGGATGAGGATATGGCTATTTCGAATACGGATAAACAGGCAACGATCGCTAAATTCGCCCGCAATAAAGCTGATACAGGCTCGCCTGAAGTTCAGATTGCACTTTTGACGGCACGCATCAATGATCTGGCGCTGCATTTTAAATCTCATATAAAAGACCATCACAGTCGTCGTGGCTTGCTTAAAATGGTCAACACACGTCGTAGTTTGCTAGCGTACCTGAAGCGTAAAAACGTTGAGTCCTATAAGAAAACAATTCAAACTCTTGGCCTGCGTAAATAAATTAGTACCTGGAACACTCCAAAGCCTGCGAAAAAGATTGCTTCGCAGGCTTTTTATTTTTCGTTTGATGAACTGAACGTGTTTTGATTTTTTAAAAATTTATAACCGAGGCGAACGTTGGCGCCTGAAATCCCAACGGATAAGAAAGGGATTTTTCCATGTTTAATAAAGTTACAAAGGTGTTTCAATATGGCCAGCATACGGTCACCATGGAAACTGGTGAAATGGCACGTCAGTCTAGCGGCGCTGTTTTACTCAATATGGATGATACTGTTGTCTTGGCAACCGTGGTTGCTCGCAAAGAAGTAAAAGCTGGTCAGGATTTTTTTCCCTTAACTGTTGATTACATTGAGAAAGTCTACGCTGCAGGCCGGATCCCTGGAGGGTTTTTTAAACGCGAAGGCCGCCAGTCAGAAAAAGAAGTGCTAACTAGCCGCTTAATTGACCGACCCCTTCGTCCTTTATTTCCCGAAGACTTTTTTAACGAAATACAAGTAGTTGTTCATGTGCTGTCGAGTAATCCTGAAATAGATCCGGATATTCCCGCCATGATCGCCTCTAGCGCAGCCTTGGCGATTTCAGGTGTTCCTTTTAATGGGCCGATGGGAGCTGCACGTGTAGCTTATGTTAACGGCCAGTATCTTTTGAATCCTACCCAAACTCAGCTAAAGACCAGTCAATTAGATTTAATTGTGGCCGGTACCGAAACGGCTGTTCTTATGGTGGAGTCTGAAGCGCAGCAGTTATCTGAAGAAGTTATGCTGGGGGCTGTTGTGTATGGCCATGAACAAATGCAGATCGCAATTAATGCCATTCATGATCTGGTTCGAGAAGGTGGAAAACCCGAGTGGGAGTGGAAAGCTCCAGCTAAGGATGAAGCTTTAATTGAAGCTGTGAGTGCTATAGCTCTACCGTTAATCAGTGAGGCTTACAATACCCGGGACAAACAAGCGCGCACTGCAAAAATTCAACAAACCTATAACACCGTTAATCAGGTTTTGGCAGAACGAGCGCTTGCGGCCGATAGCTCTGTGCCAGATCCGAGTGTGGTCAGTGGTATGGTTTTTAATCTCGAAGCAAAGCATGTCCGTAATCAGATTTTAAATGGTGAACCTCGTATTGATGGACGTGATACCCGTACGGTGCGACCTATCAATATCCGCACTGGCGTATTGCCGCGTGCACATGGCTCCGCGCTGTTTACCCGTGGGGAAACCCAGGCCTTGGTGGTGGCCACTTTAGGTACCAAGCAAGATGAGCAAGTGATTGATGCCTTGCAGGGTGAGTTCCGTGACCGCTTCATGTTCCATTACAATATGCCTCCTTTTGCGACGGGGGAAACCGGTCGTGTGGGTGCCCCCAAACGTCGGGAAGTTGGACATGGTCGTTTAGCTAAACGTGCTTTAGTACCCTTGCTACCTGCCGAATCAGAATTTAGTTATTCCATTCGTGCCGTCTCTGAAATTCTTGAGTCGAATGGTTCTTCTTCTATGGCCTCCGTATGTGGAGGATGTCTGGCATTAATGGATGCGGGCGTGCCCATGAAGGCACACGTTGCGGGTATTGCTATGGGGTTAATAAAAGAAGGAAACAAATTTGCTGTACTGACAGATATTTTAGGAGACGAAGACCACTTAGGGGATATGGACTTTAAAGTTGCCGGTACAGCGGCGGGTATTACTGCCTTGCAGATGGATATTAAGATTCAAGGCATTACCAAAGAGATTATGCAGGTGGCTCTGGCGCAGGCGAATGAGGCCCGCCTGCATATTTTGAGTAAGATGAGTGAAGCCATGCAAGGCAGTCGTACTGAGCTGTCTGATTTTGCCCCTCGTCTGATCACCCTGAAAATTAATCCTGAAAAAATCCGTGATGTGATCGGTAAAGGTGGAGCCGTTATCCGGGCGCTTACCGAAGAAACCGGTACACAAATAGATATTTCTGATGATGGAGTGGTTACCATCGCTTCTGTAGATGCTGATAAAGGTAGAGAAGCTCAGCGTCGCATTGAAGAGATCACAATGGAAGTGGAGGTAGGCGCTGTCTACGAAGGCACTGTATTGAAGTTATTAGATTTCGGTGCAATTGTTTCGGTACTGCCCGGTAAAGATGGGCTGCTGCATATCAGTCAAATTAGTAATGAGCGTGTCAAAACCGTGGCTGATGTGCTTAAAGAAGGCCAAAAAGTTCGAGTCAAAGTGATTGAGGCTGATGATAAAGGACGTTTGCGTCTTTCCATGAAAGCGCTCTTTGAGCCTGTCGAGGCTACCGAGTCAAGCAATGTCGTCAGTACGCCATCTTCAGGAGAGCTGCAGCCTTAAGTGCAGGGCAAAAAACAATGCACTAACACTTTAAAGATAGGGTACTCATTAAACCAGTACCCTATTTTTTTTAGGATAAATATTTTTACGGGCAGGCCCCAATCACTTGCGCTACCGCTGCAGTTAAACGTTTTCCGTAAGGTACATGTAAAAACTCATTAGGGCCGTGTGCGTTAGACTTAGGGCCTAATACCCCACACACCATAAACTGTGCTTTAGGGAAACCTTTTTCCAGCATATTCATTAAGGGGATAGTGCCGCCTTGACCGATATAGCCGCAAGGCGCCCCATAATACTGCTGGCTAGCTGCATTGAGTGCAGTGCTAAGCCACGGAGCGGTAGTAGGGGCATTCCAACCTGTAGCGCTACCTTGATCAGGGCGAAAGCTCACTTTAGCGTTATAAGGGGCGTTATCTTCTAGTAGACTTTTAAGGGTTTGCATAGCAGTGCAGGCATCTACCAGCGGGGGCAGACGCAGGCTAAGCTTAAAAGCAGTGCGAGGGCGTAGCACATTACCTGCACTACTAAGGGGAGGCAGACCTTCGGCGCCAGTGACAGACAAAGTGGGACGCCAGGTGCGGTTTAATAAGGCTTGTACAGGTTGTTGGGTCATTGGCAGAGTGAAACTGCCATCTTGCCCACAACTCCAAGGAAAGCGCTTCCAGACTTCTTCCCCCAAAATCTGGGCGGTGACTTCTGCTTGCGCAAGCCTTTCAGGAGGAACTTCACAATAAAAGCTTTCCGGTAATAATCGGCCAGTTTTAGAGTCTTCTAAGCGGTCAAGTACCTGGCGCATAATTCGAAAAGTCGAAGGCACGATACCGCTGGAATCGCCGCTGTGCACACCTTCGTCCAGGATTTGTACATCGAGTACTCCGCCAATATTGCCTCGTAATGAAGTAGTTATCCATAATTGATCGTAATTGCCCGCACCACTGTCCAGGCAAATCACTAAGGAAACATTTCCCAGGCGATCTCGCAAAGCGTCCACATAGGGTAAAAGATCGTAACTACCGGATTCTTCACAGGTCTCAATCAAACCTACGCAGCGTGGGCGGGGGATGCCTTGCTTGTCCAGAGCCATGATGGCAGTGAGGGCAGCATAAACCGCATAACCGTCATCTGCGCCCCCCCGGCCGTAAAGTTTATCCTCCTGATATTTAGGGCTCCACGGACCAAGATCATTGCGCCAGCCCGAGAATTCTGGCTGTTTGTCCAAGTGCCCGTAAAGCAAAATCGTATCACTACTATCGGTTTTAGTGGCAGGAACTTCAAAAAAGAGCACCGGCGTGCGGTTTTTCCCCTTATCAGCCAGACGAATAATTTCTAGTTTTAATCCACTGAGTTTTTGGGATTCAATCCACTGTGCGGCGTCTTTTACTACTCGTTCTAGGTAAGCGTTTTCAGCCCAGTGTGCGTCATAGGCAGGCGATTTAGCGGGAATGGCAATATAGTCGGTCAGTGCAGGAAGGATTTTCTCGTCCCATTGAGTGTCGACGAATGTTTGCAAATTTTTCGGATTTAAATTCAAGGCAGGTGCACATGCATTCATGGTAGATTCATCCCATACAGTGTAAACACTTTAGTATTGAAACAAGTAGTTTACTGGTCGCATTAGGAGGTAAACAAGCAAAAAACTTAACGAAAACTTTTATGCTGAATAATTATTTTTACAGTGATATGGGCAAACCTCTAAAAAATCTTCACGATCTAATTTTTTTGGTTTGAAATATATTGTGAGTAGATTTTTGTAAAAGGATAGGTTTTATGGCTCGAATAATTTTTAAGATTGTAATCGGAGTAATAGTCGCTATTTTTTTTTCCGATTCCGACTTTTGCAGGAGCTCCAACTAATATTATTTTCGTTAATGGCCCGAGGTTACCAAACGAGGGAGTTATGATTCGTGAGACTTGGCCTGGGGGAATTCACTTCTTAGATGATTTTATGCGCTTCTTGAAGGATTTTTGCTTGTAAAAGCGCATAAAACCATTGGTAAAGCTTTTTATCAATTCAATACATCTGTTCTTTACATGCAGGTACCTTCGATCGTTGTTACACCACCCTTAGCGCTGTAAGATTCAATCGTTCTAACTGGAAGGTTTATTTCATGCGCAGTTCTCGACTCTTGTATTTAATATTTGTGGTAGCGAGCGTTTTTCAAAGTGTTGGCGGCCACGCTGCGGTGCCTGTCAAGAAAAAACCTATTACCACGGTGGCTGCGTTGGCTCGTTCAGCCAGTGTTATCCCTCCCGAGAAAGTGGCCAGTGTAGAAGGCATTACGGAATATCGTTTGGGCAATGGTTTGCGCGTACTTTTATTTCCGGATCCCAGTAAAGCCAACATCACTACCAACATTACTTATTTGGTTGGCTCGCGACATGAGAATTATGGCGAGACGGGAATGGCTCATCTTTTAGAGCATTTGGTTTTTAAACCTTCTAAAAAATTTAGTGGGAAAAATGGCCAACCTAATATTGTTCAAGTACTCAACCAAGTAGGAGCCCGCTTCAATGGAACCACTTGGCTAGATCGGACCAATTATTTTGTAACTTTTCCTGCTAACGATGCCAATTTGCGATTAATCCTCGAGATGGAAGCAGACCGTATGGTCAACGCCAATATTGATCAAAAGGACTTGTGGGATCCCACTGAGCAAAAAGGAGAAATGACTGTTGTTCGCAATGAAATGGAGGGGGTTGAGAATAATCCTTTGCAGATCACGCTTCAACGCACGGTTGCTACTGCCTTTGAGTGGCATAACTATGGAAAATCTACTATTGGCGCACGTAGCGATGTAGAAAATGTGGATATCGAACGGCTCCGTGCATTTTACCGAAATTACTATCAACCTGATAATGCGGTGCTACTGGTGGCCGGTAAAATTGATGAAGAAAAAGCATTAGCATTAATTAATCAAACCTTTGGGCATATTCCTAAGCCCACGCGTGTTATTAAGCCAACTTATACCTTGGATCCTGTGCAAGACGGCGAGCGTAGCGTAACGGTACGCCGCGTAGGAGATGTGCAGATCCTAATGGCTGCTTATAAAATTCCTGCTGGGGTACATGCGGATTTTTCTACACTTGCAGTGCTGGGGCAGATACTGGCCGATACCCCCAGCGGTCGTCTTCATAAAGCACTGGTAGATACTAAAAAAGCAGCTTTTGTTTTTCCTTTTATCAGTGAGACCAAAGAGCCGGGTTTAGCTCTTTTTGGGGCCCAGTTACCTAAAGAAATCGATCTGAATGAAGCCCGAGATATTATGCTTAAGGTACTTGAGCAGGGCTTGGATACTATTTCTCAAGAAGAGGTTGAGAGAGCAAAAACCCAGTTACTTAAAGAAATTGAGCTTACGTTAAACGAATCAGATAAATTAGGAGTAGGTTTGTCCGAGTTTATTGCTCAGGGGGACTGGCGTTTGTTTTTTCTGCAGCGTGACCGTATTCAGAAAATTACTGCTGATAAGGTTAGAGCCGCTGGACAGTACTACTTTAAAAAAGAAAATCGCACTTTAGGACAATTTATTCCAACCGCTAAACCTGATCGCGCGGAAATTGCTTCTACCCCAGATGCTGCTGCATTGGTAAAAGATTATCAGGGAGGTCAGCGTGTGGCAGCAGGAGAGGTGTTTGATGCCTCTGCTGCCAATATCGATGCGCGGACCACTACTTTTGTCACTCCAAGCGGTTTGCAAGTAGCTATGCTTTCCAAGAAAACACGGGGGCAAACGGTTAACGCTACTTTGCAGTTGCATTTTGGCAATGAGAAAGATTTGCAGGGATACGATGAAATTGGAGGAATTACTGCCGCGATGTTGATGCGAGGCAGTGTCCATCGTAACCGTCAGCAAATTGCAGATGAATTAGACCGGCTTAAGGCCCAAATACGTGTGGTAGGTAGTGCTGAAAATCTCATTGTTTCTATTACCACGACCGGACCTAATCTGCCAGCCGTGCTTGAACTCCTTACAGAAGTATTGCGTAGCCCTGCATTCGATTCACAAGAGTTTGGAAAAGAAGTAAATGAACAAATTACAGCTTATGAAGAGAGACGTAATGAGCCTGCAAACGTGGCTAGAAATGCTTTGTTAAGACATATTAGCCCTTATCCAAAAGGACATCCGCGCTATGCAGCGACTATTGATGAGGCTATTACAGAAATCAAGTCTTTGAAAATAGAAGATGTACGCGCTTTTCATCGTGATTTTTATGGAGCGGTAGGGCAAATGGCCCTCGTAGGAGATTTCGATAGTAAAGCTGTACAAACCCAACTGACCCGATTGTTAGGAGAGTGGAAGGCGCCTAAAAATTACCAGCGTATTGCGCAGCGCTTGAAAAAGGATTTGCAGCCTTTGGATATTAAGCTTGCCACACCGGATAAAGCACAGGCAATTTTTCTTGCAGCGTTACCGCTCGCTATAAAAGATGATCATCCCGACTATCCCGCACTAGTATTGGGCAACTACATGTTAGGGGGAGGTGCCATTCACAGCCGTATTGCTAATCGACTCCGTCAACAAGAAGGGCTCTCCTATGGAGCAAGTTCCCAATTCAGCGCTAGTACTCTGGATCCGGTTGCTCAGTGGAGTGCCATGGCTATTTATGCTCCTCAGAACCTGACTCGTTTGGAAGCAGCCTTCAATGAAGAGTTGGCTGTGGCTTTAAAAGAAGGGTTTAAACGTGAGGAGATGGAGGCTGCCAAAACAAGCTGGCTTCAAAATCAGGCTACTAGTCGTAGTCAAGATCGGGAGTTGGCCAACCGCTTAACCCAAAATTTGTTTAGTAGCCGAAATATGGCTTGGTACGCAGATTTAGAAACTAAACTTAAAGCGCTGACAGAAGAACAGGTCGTGGCAGCGTTACGCCGTTATCTTGATCCGAACAAACTTATTCGGGTGAAGGCGGGGGATTTTTCTAAAACAGCGGCTACAAAATAATTCTGGTAAAGATTTTAAATGCATGGATTAGCTCCCTAACAGTCGTAAAAAGGATAGTAGCCCACTATCCTTTTTCGCTTGGGGCTTGCATCCTTATTGCTGCAGATCCTAAACTTAGAGAATGCAAAATGAACTTCATCTCATGTTGGGCAAAGTCGAACGCTTAGCACAAGCCGTTAAAGATTTGCACCAGGAAAATTTAGCCTTACGTAGACAGCTAGTCAGTGTGCAAAGCGAAAATCAATCCTTGACTAGTCGCTTGGCTGCGGCGCGAGAGCGTGTCAATAGTTTGATTGATAAACTGCCAGGAGTAAGAGATGAGTGAGGTAGCGGCCAGTACTGAGCGTTTAATAGCTAATATTATGGGTCGAGATTATCAGTTGGCCTGTGAAGTTGAGGAAAAACCCACCTTGCTTGAAGCTGTAAAGCTAATTGATGATCGCATGCGTGCTATTCAAGCAGAAGGAAAAATAAAAAGTGCAGACCGCATTGCCGTAATGGTATGTTTGAATTTAGCGGTAGAGTTATTGTCAAAAAAACCTGCAGATCAACCAGGCGACAATTTTAAGGATACAATTTATAAAATTAATATGTTGGCAGACCAGGCTCTCTTAGATGTAGCTCTAGCAACTTCGCAGGAAAAACTCTTCTAGGGCCTTTGTATGGGAAAGATTAAAAGTAACACTTTCTCGTAAGTAGTGAAACGTATACTCCGCTGCCTCTATAAAGGTTGGAGTGCAGGAAAGATAGGTTTCCCTACTGCGTACGCGACGAGGCCTTTATTTTTCTGCACCAATGCGCCTTGCGCTAGGGTAGGCAACAAGCGGCATCGGCGTGATCGTGGCTGATTGTAAAAGTAGTATTGCAAGCTGCCCATGAACCCAAGATGTTGTGAGCCCTCCCGCCCTGAATCCCAGGTTCAGGAAATCAGGCCATGGCGGCGTAAGTGGGGAATTAAGCTACTTTTGGGTGTGATTGGCATGCGATAAGGGCTAAGTAGGTGCTAGACCTACTTAGCCCTTTATCATAGGACGTGCGCAATAATTTATCTACAAGCTGATCCCATGATGTGACGATACCATTCATGAAAATGCTGCATGCCATCTTCCATGGGGCTCTGATACGGCCCAAACTCAGAGGTAGCGCGTAACATTAGGGCTTCTCTTCCCCTGTCCATTCTTTCGGCAATCTCATCATCTTCTTTACAGGTTTCCATATAGGCCGCTTGCTGCGCTTGAATAAACTCTCTTTCAAATAAGACGATTTCTTCAGGATAAAAAAACTCAATAATATTGGTGGTATGCCGCGGACCTTTAGGATGTAGCGTAGAGACGGTTAATACATGAGGGTACCACTCTAGCATGACCAGCGGATAGCAAGTCAGCCAGATTGCTCCATATTCAGGGCTTGGGTTTTCAAAACGGCCTGTGCGGTATTTCATTAATTGATCATGCCAGCGGCGATAAATGGGAGAGCCAGCGGTGGCAAGAGCCTCATTGACTCCTACTGTTTGGACCGAGTAATGTTGACCAAATTCCCATTGCAGATCCTCACAGCTTACAAATTGACCGAGACCGGGATGAAAAGGCCCTACATGATAATCTTCTAGGTAAACTTCAATAAAGGTTTTCCAGTTGTAGTTACATTCGTGAACTTCCACATGATCTAAGAGATAACCCTCAAAGTTGAATCTTTCTGCAGCTTTAAGCCCAGACATTTGTTCTGCAATATTGCTTTTTCCACCTTCAAATAAAAGACCATTCCAACGTTGCAGTGCAAAGCGTTGTAAATTTAAGCAAGGAGATTGTTCAAAATGAGGAGCGCCTAGCAGCTTTCCCTCAGTGTTATATGTCCAACGATGCAAGGGACACACAATATTGCCAGAGGAAGGACCGGTGTGACCACGGCCTTTAAGCATGATAGCTTGACGATGGCGGCAAACATTCGAGAGTAAACTTATTGAATCGGAATTGCGCACCAGGACACGACCTTCATTTTCCTGGGGTAAGGTGTAGTAATCCCCAATATTAGGAACAGCCAATTCATGAGCTATATAACGGGGTAGCCCATCGAAGATGATGTTCTGCTCCTTTGCGTACTGTATAGGATCAAAATACAGGTCTACAGGCAGTTGACTACTAGCCTGTTTTAGCTGGCGCTGGGTAGAGACATCGGTCATGATGGCTGATTTCCTAAAAACAAAAGAGATGAAAGAGAAATTTTTGGTGTTAGACCCCCGAAATGAAATTAGATTCTACCTCTATCCATTTCTATCCTGGGAATAGGTTCGGTAAAATTGAAAATTCAGGAAAATTTATGAGAAAAAATACGCCTTCTCTGCCTTCGTCTTTCGAAGCTGCTGTTGTAGAGCTAGAAGCGTTGGTGGCAAAAATGGAATCGGGACAGATGAGCCTTGAAGAGTCGCTCATTGCTTATAAGCGAGGTAAGGAATTAGAGCGCTTCTGTGCAAAACAGCTGGATGCTGTCCAGGAACAATTAAAAATTCTGGAACAAAACGAACTTAAGCCGCTCAAGGTAGTAGCGTTAGATAGTGGTGAGACTTAATGAGTCAGACCCCGGATTTTGCGTTTTGGATGGCAGCGCAGCAAAAAAGAATTGAGTCAGTTCTGCAAGAAGTGTTTTTCAGTTCGAATCAAATGGCGGCTACGCTACATGAGGCTATGCGTTATGCGGTTTTAGGGGGAGGAAAACGGATAAGACCCTTACTGGTATACGCAAGTGCACAAACAGTCAATTGCCCTATAGTAATAGCAGATGCGATTGCAGCTTCAATAGAGCTAATTCACGTGTATTCACTGGTCCATGATGATCTACCTTGTATGGATAACGATATCATCAGACGAGGAAAACCGACAGTGTGGAAAGTCTATGGCGAGGCTACGGCCATGCTAGTGGGAGATGCTCTGCAAAGCCTTGCTTTTGAGGTCTTGGCTAATGCCTTGTGGCAAGAAAATTCAACCCATGCAGCAGCAACAGTAGTTGCTTTGTCACGCGCAGCAGGTATTGGGGGAATGTGTGGTGGCCAACAGATAGATCTTGATAGTGTGGGGAAACCTCTTGCTGCACAAGCTTTAGAGCAAATGCATCAATACAAGACGGGGGCTCTTTTAAAAGCGAGTGTCGCCCTACCGGCCATCGCTGCTGGGGCTTCAGCAGAGACAATAGAAACCTTAAATGAATATGCGCAAGCAGTAGGGCTAGCGTTTCAAATTACAGACGATATTCTTGATGCAACAGTAGATTCAACATCGCTAGGTAAAACTGCTGGCAAAGACGCTGCCCAGAATAAAGCGACGTATGTCACTTTGCTTGGTGTAGAGGCAGCTCGTGAAAAAGCAGAAAATTTATGCATACAGGCCCATCGGTTAGTGGAGTCCTTAACTGATTCGGCGTGGCCGTTGGGTGAGCTGGCGGATTTGATTGTGAAACGAAATTCATAAATGCATCTTCTAAGCTTAGGCTTTCATTTTATTTGATATTTAAAGTCTCCTATGTACCCACTTTTAAACGCAATTGATGAACCTTCACAGTTGCGCCAGTTATCCCGCGATCAGGTCAAAACCCTTGCCCAGGAATTGCGTAGCTATGTCTTGGACAGTGTCAGCCAGACCGGAGGGCATTTGTCCAGTAATTTAGGTACTGTTGAGTTAACCATTGCCTTACATATTATTTTTAACACGCCTGAGGACAGGTTGATCTGGGATGTAGGTCATCAAACCTATCCTCATAAAATTCTTACTGGTCGGCGTGAAGCCATGAAAACATTGCGTCAGTTAGGCGGTATCAGTGGTTTTCCGCGGCGCAGTGAGTCGGTATTTGATACCTTTGGAACCGCACATTCTTCAACCAGTATCTCTGCAGCCTTAGGCATGGCAGTAGCCAGTAAGTTATCAGGTAGTTCCCGGCATAGTGTTGCCATTATTGGAGACTCTGCGCTAACAGGAGGTATGGCTTTTGAGGCAATGAATAATGCAGGAATCACTGAGGATATCCGTTTGACAGTGATTCTTAACGATAATGATATGAGTATCTCGCCTGCTGTAGGTGCTTTAAATCGTTATTTAGCCAGACTGATGAGCGGCCGGTTTTACGCTACTGCCAAAGCCCAAGCAAAAAAAGTGTTAGAACATGTGCCTCCTTTATTTGAGCTAGCCAAGCGTTTTGAAGGTCATGCCAAAGGAATGCTGGTACCGGCAACTATTTTTGAAGAATTTGGTTTTAACTATGTGGGACCGATTGATGGACATGATCTTGATTCTCTGCTGCCCACTTTAAGTAATTTGAAAAAACTTTCTGAAGAATCTGGCCGCCCGCAGTTTTTACACATTGTCACTAAAAAAGGGCAGGGCTACAAGCTGGCTGAGGCCGATCCTGTACTTTATCATGGCCCCAGTAAATTTGATCCCGCTAAAGGTGTGTTGCCTTCGACTGCGCCGGCTAAAAAAACCTACACACAGGTATTTGGCGAATGGCTATGTGATATGGCGGCCGTCGATGAACGCTTGATTGCTATTACACCTGCCATGCGAGAAGGTTCAGGCCTGGTTGAGTTTGAAAAGCGCTTTGCTAACCGCTATTTTGATGTAGGTATTGCTGAACAACATGCCGTGACTTTTGCAGGCGGGCTTGCCTGCGAAGGTAAAAAACCGGTAGTGGCTATCTACAGTACTTTTTTGCAGCGTGGGTATGATCAATTAATTCATGATATTGCACTCCAAAATTTGGATGTCACCTTTGCCCTAGACCGTGCAGGCTTGGTGGGTGCGGATGGTGCAACCCATGCCGGCAATTACGATATTGCCTATTTGCGCTGTATTCCTAACATGGTAGTCATGGCTGCATCGGATGAACCGGAATGCCGACGGATGCTAACCACAGCCTATCGCTACCAGGGGCCTGCAGCCGTACGTTATCCCAGAGGCGCAGGGCTTGGACACTCCACTGAAGATAATCTTGAGGAAATTCCTCTGGCCAAAGCCCAGATTAAAAGATCTGGTAGGGGTATTGCTATCTTGGCTTTTGGCAGTATGGTTGCGCCTAGTATGATTGCCGGCGAAAATTTGGGTGCTACCGTAGTCAATATGCGCTTTATCAAACCTTTAGATGAATCGTTAATTTTGGAGTTAGCTGCCACGCATGAGGCGATAGTCACAGTAGAAGAGGGCTGTATTATGGGGGGGGCAGGCAGTGCAGTTTGTGAATTACTTAATGCGCATGTCATATCAAAACAGGTTTTACAGTTAGGTTTACCTGATCTTTTTATCGATCACGGAGACCCGGTCAAGTTACTGAGTCTGCAAGGCTTAGATGGGCCAGGGATCGAAGCCTCTATCCGTGAGCGATTTCATCAATTGTTGATTCATCAATCTTCCGCTACGAACAATAAACTAGTGGCATAGGCGCTTTTAAAATTTTGTTTGGAGCAACAATGGACTTGTCAGAAAATAACTCTTTGCCCGATGTTCAGGACAGCGTAGACCAACGCGCCTTGCTCATTCAGCGCGTCGGGATTAAGCGTTTACGCCATCCCATAGCCTGGCAAGCAAAACACGGTATCCAACATACGGTAGGGGAATTTAGTTTTGCAGTGCATTTACCTGCAGAGCAAAAGGGCACCCATATGTCGCGTTTTGTCGCTCTGTTGCAAGAACAGTTGCATCCCTGGACTGCGGCACAGGCTAATAACATTAGTCAGATAGCCTGCCACTTGCTAAACGCACCCCGGGCTTTTCTTGAACTTCAATTTCCTCTATTTATTGAAAAAACTGCACCAGCTTCAGGGGTAAAAAGCTTGATGGATTATCAAGTTTTACTTTCAAGTGAAGCTACCTTAGAAAAGAAAACTGTTCAGGTGCAACTGCAAATACCTGTAACGAGTTTATGTCCTTGCAGTAAAACCGTGAGTGCTTACGGTGCCCATAACCAGCGCTCTCATGTCATCGTTCATGCTCAGCTGGCTGATGATGTTTGGCTCGAAGATATTATTGCTGCGGTAGAAAAGCAGGCTTCCAGTGAATTGTATGGTTTACTCAAGCGTGTCGACGAGAAAGTCGTGACTGAACGTGCCTACGACAACCCAAAGTTTGTAGAAGATTTGGTACGTGATGTTGCTATTGCCGTGCGTAAGTTGCCGGGTCTGAGCAATATTCAGATCGATGCCGAAAACTTTGAGTCTATCCACAACCATTCCGCTTTTGCCAGCTTAAGATTAGATAGAGAGTAGATTTGCGCTGGGAATAATGTGTCCTAGCCACAACTTGATCTGACAGACGTTGTTAAACCGAATCGGCTGAAGAAGAAACTGTCGGAGCTGTCCGATCCAGCTGCTTGTTTTCCGCCAAGGCTTTGCTGTCCAGGAAAGTCTGCC
>Ga0208695_1000064_pt1 | contig 143725 bp, 113 predicted proteins | sample AD_UKC111_MetaG_FD_184449 | JGI IMG/M metagenome (GOLD analysis project Ga0208695, IMG submission 184449) | Active sludge microbial communities of municipal wastewater-treating anaerobic digesters from Hong Kong - AD_UKC111_MetaG (SPAdes)... | ecosystem: Engineered > Bioreactor > Anaerobic >... | reverse complement strand
TGTCCTTCAATTGTGCCTAACGGATTGGCGGTATGTTTTTGTTGCCGATTTCGAAGCACTTCACTGTCAAGATACACGAAAGTTTATTAGATGCAGAAACGCTGAAATACCCACTGTCTCGGCAATAAAATATACCGCCTGTTACCGCCTGGTGTTCTGTCTTCCTGTCTTGTAACCCATTGTCGTTATTCAGTTTTCTTGTCATTGTCATTTTACTTTCCTTAATTTCTGTCGGCTCGTGTGTCAGCGTTTTTTATTTTTTTTAAGTGTCGGCAAATTTTTTAAAACAATTTCACTCGATGCGTTGGCTTTGCAAGCTCTTTGACAAAGCTTTGGTTGGAGCGTTGGCTCGTGGGGCTTTGGCAATGTGCTTGCAAATGCGTTGGCATTATGTAATTATAGACTTAAATATAATTTCATGTCTTGTCCATGCATTATAGCAAATATGACTGTCATTTGTATGATTTGATTTTGAATTAACACATGGGCAATTGTTGGATTTCCATTTATTCTCTTTTTTTGTATTTATTGTTTCTGAAATATTTTTGGTTTCAAAATTTTCGGCAAAAAAATCACTAAACTTACGTAAACGAATTTTTCTGCCAGTTTCTGATAGAACAGGACTAACACATAAAAACAAATTTTCACCTTTTAATTCTTTTATTTTATGACATAACCGATTTAAGTCAAAAAACGGAACGTCAATTATATTTGAAAAAAGATGTAACTTGATTTGAGAATTGTTAATTAGATCTTTATTGTCAACGCTGTCTAAACCTTTGCAAATTGGCTTAATAGAATTTTTAATTTGTGGATATATACAATTTATATGGGCAATCCCCCTTTTTAATGCTAATTCAGATGGTTCTATAAGTGTTAGATTGTCAACATTTACTTTTAATTTATTTTTTTGAATAAATTCAAAAAATACCATAGAGGCTAATGCCTGACCACAACCCCAATCAAATAAGGCAACATTTCGTCCTTCAATTTCCTGTTTTAATTTATTAATTCCCTCATATACTTTTGAGTAATGCATTTTTCCGAATGAAAAAAAATATGCATACAATAAATCTACATCATCAATTATTTTCAACCCATTATCTAATCTATCCTTTAGCAAGTTTTTCTTAGTACTACTTAAATTCATTAAGTAAGTTACTGATAAGTTTCTAATATTAACAAAGTTTTTTTCTTCTATTTCATTTAATTTGTCGGTATAGTCACTGATTTCAGGCGATAAATCATCACTATAAACTCCTTTCTCTAGTTTTGATTTAATAAAGATTGAAATATTATTATAAAAAACAGTAAAATCAAATCTAAAATTAGCATAGGGTATCTGTAATAACTGCTCAATAATCGATTCTGTTAAAAATGCATACTTGCTTTTAATATTATTGATTTTTGAAACAAATTCTGCTAAAAGATCATTTCTGTTTAAACGAATGAATGATGAAACTGAAGTATAATAATAATTAATAAAAGTAATTGTAGATTTATAAGAAATATCACCGTCTTCTTGAGCTTCTTTAAGCAATCCAATTATTTCATCAAATCTGCTTAAATATTCAGTTGTGGCATCATTTACTCTTAAAAATAGTTGGGAAGCCTTAATACGTTTTTTAAGATTACTATTTTCATCTATTTTATTTTCTATTTGACGTAAAGAGCCAACACATTTAAATAATTCAAAATAGTCTGCTAATAATTCGATAAAAGCATTTGTTAAAATGCATGGTTCACTTAATGTCCCTTTTTCTAAAATGTCAAGAAATATTTCATTAATCTGTAATGTTTGACTTTCTAAGTAATCAAACGAAGAAGAGTAATAACTATATTGAATGTCAAAAAAGTTTTTTGAAATATAAACCTTTGACTCCTCAACTGTGCCAAAGGAATTAATATTTTCTAAATATTCTAAAAATGTCATTTTAAATTGAATTTTTTATCGAGTTCAATGCATGAATAAAAATGCTCAAAATTTCCAATTTTTATTTTATTATCTTCAAACAGCTTCAATAACTCACTTTTGAAAATAATACCATTAGTATCACGTATTAAATAATGAGTTTTATCATAATATTTTCTTACATAACTAATAATATGAAAGTGACCAGGTACAATTTCCGGATAAGAAACGAGATGTTTGTAAATTTTATCAAATTCGCTTAAAACTTTAATTCTAAAATATATTGAACCAAATACATTCTTTTCAAACTCAATTTCAAAATCATTATCATTTTTAATTTGTTTAGGCATTGAAGAGTTTGAGTTTATATTAGGTTCATACGCCAAAATTTCTTTATTAGCTTTATGATTATTAAAAATATACTCATACAAACTCTCAATCAATATATAATCAAGTTTTTGATCAAGTTTGAATTTTAAATTAAACTTATCTCCAAAAACATTAATAAGTTTTGAATTATTGAATGTTATATTTTCATATGGTCTTATCTGCTTATATCCATAATACAACCCTAACAATGCTAAGCAAATCTCTGATTGAGAATAAACTAATTCATCTTGAATTAAATTTTTTAAATTCTCTTTATCATTTGAACCTTTTTTTCCATATATATATAAATATGCAACTTTGTAAAACTTGTCATTTATTTGTAATAAGTATGGCAATACCTGTTTTTTACCAATAGGGCTTAACAATTGATTCTTAAAATCAATAATTTGCTCCTTTTTATTTGAAATGGAATCTTGAAATGTGTCAAAGAATTTATTAATAAAATCGTTATCTATAAGTCCACCGTTATAAATATGATTGATAATAAATGAGTTTGGTTGTGAAATATCAGAATTATTATAATCAAATAATTTTTGAAATGCTTTTATAAAATCAGGTTTTAATTGCGTTTCAAAACTTTTTTCTATTTCACTATTTATTAAAGAAAAAGCTTCTAAAAAATGCTCTGAGTAATTTGAAAGTATATTTGTTTTATGAAAATAATAAAATTGTTGATTCTTCATGAATGCAAACAATCCAAGTAATCTATCAAAAATTTCAGATTCCTTTTTTAAATCAATTATTTCGTCACATTTAATCTCTGTAAATTCAATTTTTTTAATTTTTTCATCAATAAAAGTTATAAATGAATCAGGAATATAGCCAACATCCTGAGATAATGTAGTTTTGATAATTTTCTCTTTTACATCATTATCAGAAACAACAATTTTTTTAATTCTTGAAATAGGTAAGGGCTTATATATAAGAAATATATCTTTTTCTTTAACAATCTCATCCTTTTTCAATGAAATTTCAACCAAACATTGACTACTATCAAATGAATCAATAAATCCTTTAGATATCACTAAACATTTAGGATATTTAGATTGAATATCATCATTTGTACGGTCATTAATGTATGATGAAGGAACTATTAATGCTGAAGAAATACAATCATACAAGTTAGAAATATGAAGTTGGATAAAGTATTTCACTGGTTCATATTTAATTTTAGCTTCTTCAACAATGCTTGTTTGTTCAAAAAGATTCGTGAGTTGATTTTGTTCAGCTGGCAAAGGTTCTTGTTTAACTGAACCTTTTTTACTAGATGTTTTTTTTGCAACCATTTTTATTTAAGTTAAAAAGGTAAATCGTCTGCATTACTAAAATTACTTGTCTGTTTTCTATTATCCTGTTTAAGGTATTTTTCCACAGGAATATTATTAATTGCCACTTCTGGCAATGATGATTTAGTAAAAATAAAAAGATTTGATTTTGCTCTTGTACATCCTACAAAATATTGTGTTTTAAATTCATTTGTTAAAAGTTGAAATTCAGGAATAATTACGGTATCGAATTCCATTCCTTTTGCGGATTTAAAAGTGGTTACCAATATATTTTTCAAGTTATTTTCAACTTGATTTCTTTCTGGTCTAGGCATACCTCCGTAGTAATAACAGCAGTCTATCGCTTTTGAATCAGGTTCTTTAGCAATATCATTTTTAATAAATTTATAATAAACGTCAACATCTTCTCTGTGGATTAGTAATATACCAATGTTCCCGCCAATATTATCAAGAAGAATTTGTTTAAAAACATTCTTAATCTCTACTAAATCATTATGAATAACTATAAGTGGCTTGTCTCCTCTTCTTTCATTTTTTAATTTGTCTAGCATTGGCGGATTTTGAGCTCTTTCATTTTCAGGAACTATAAAGCGAGCAAAATCAAAAATTTCAAAAGTGTTTCTGTGGTTTTGGTCAAGTTCATGTGAATTGTGATTTATAAATAAATTCGTTAGCTCCAATTCTGTGCACCCATTACTAAATACAAGTTGTGCTTCATCAGCCCCAATTGAAATTTTGTTAGAATACCGATTAAATGCAGAGTAGAGCGTAATTGGCAAATCTTGAGCTTCATCAAAAATTAATTCATCAAACCTTATATTATTATTTTGTAAACTATTCTGAATTTCTGTATCATTATTTATTATTTCTCCAAGTAGGATATTACACCTTGACCAAAACCATTCATAAATTGAGGCTACCTTATTAGAAGCTTCCTTCAAGTTTTCATTTACTGAACCCTTAATTGCTACTGTTAGCATACGAGTATAAGTAAAAAGTATTGAATTTCCTGTCAATCTAGCAACACGATAAACAGCAACAACTGTTTTACCAGAACCTGGTACGCCTGTAACTATAATTGGATTATCATCATCAATTGCTAATCTTTGTAGTCTAGTCAAATCATTCCTTATCGGTAATCTATGTTGAAATTTCGCCATACCTATTCTCCTTTAATCATTTCATTATTTGGGTTCTGTTTATGTTGCTTCCAATTTGCAAGAGCAATTTCTTTTGAAGCGTTTGCATAGCAATATTCGCAAAGATGCGGGCATGTGTTGTACTCTCCAATATCTTTACTGAAAATACATCCGCAAAATTCGCGTTGTCCCTTGTCTTTATTGTTTTTCTTTTTTTCAATACCACCTTTTGGATTAAAGATGTCAGGGGGAGTAATTTTTACTCCTAAAAAATCCATTAATATTTTATCGTGTGGAAAAAGTTTTATCATTAAATCATCATCAACGCATTTATTATGAATTATACCATATTTTTCTAATGGAATCTTTTCAGCACAGGTTCCGATTTCAAATTTCCATGTTTTATTTAATTGTTGAAGACCTGCTGCAAATTCATTCATACGACCCTCGTTGAACTCCTGATAATTTATAGCGTTTTTTCTGAGATTGTTTTGAACCTTTTTGTATAACTTAATATCGGCAAAGCTGAAAACCATTTTTTCAGTATGGTTTTTCAATTGATTACCAATATTTTCTACTTTTTTCAAAAGTTCATTAACACCCATTTTCTCAGTTAGAATCAATGGGTCAAAACGCCAAATAACTTTACCTTTTCCAATACGTTCCGATAATTCTGTGAATGTTTCAATTCTTGATTGAACATTGGGGACATTGGGTTCAAGTTTCTCAATGTCATAGTCATTTAAAGTATATTGAAAATAGTAATTTCTAATTCTTTCATCCAAATAGTCCAAATGTTTTAGCATTGGTTTTGGATTCTTTGACCAGAATATGATTAGTCTTGCTTTATTGAATGAAACATATAATGGAACACCATTAAAAGGATTTTTCCATTTTACATATCCTGCTTGGATTCTTTGAATAAACCAATCTGAATAAAAAGCTGGGATGTCTGTTGAACGGCTGGCAGAAATAATAATTGGGGCTTGAGCTTCAACAACTTCACCGTCTTGTTTTGTTATGTTTATTTTGTCCCAATTCATTAAATTACAATATTTTAAAATTCTGATAAAAGTACAAAAATCTTGTGAGTCGGCAAAATTGCACTCTTTGACAAAGCTTTGGGTTCAGTGTTGGCTTGTGGGGCTTTGGCAATGTGCGCAATGTGGGTCGGCAATTGTTTTAAAAAATGTGCGGTGGGGAAAAAATAAAAAACATCGGGTCGGCATGAGTGTCGGCTCTCTGGTCTTGTCAATATTTCGTTTTTCTGTCCTTTCACAATGGTTTACTTTTCAATTTTCTGTCTGTCGTTTCTGTTTCCTACACTTGGCGGTAACGGCCCGGCGGTATAATTGGTGGGCGTTACCCGACGATGCATCCGGGCACGGTCCTGTTACCCGCCTCGGGCGGGAGTAGTAATTTGTCACGGTGCGAGGAGGGTATGGCACATGTTTTTGCAGTCCAGGCACAAAGTTTATTGAGCATTATGCGTTTCGCGGTACAAGGTTGATCGAAGTAACGAACTTATCCCCTATTACAATTTCTTTGGCTTGCACTGGTGCAGTGTCGGGATGCAATCTGTCTCGTAGCCAGTAATTTATCCAGTTGCAGGATTTAAATTGCCGGCAGATGCGGGCGTCCGGGTGTAGTTACAATTACAAATTTGTCTTGGGAGCAGGACTAAAAGCAAAAACTGTGACAAGCCCATCAATTATACCGTCCGTGTTATAGTGCGTGCTACGTTAAGATTTATCACCCTGTTGTAATGTATCTATCGGGCTTAATATTTTCACCCGGTAGAAAAGTCCGGATTTCGGCGCCATAAGTCATGTATCTCAAAGAGAAAACCTGTCTGACCGTGTTGATATTTTTATTGCATGTAGTCTTTTTATAAAATTGGCTTAAGCGCTTAGCAATCCGGCTGTGCGAAGGCCTTTTCAATATTGGTAGTGTTATCTGTCCTGTCACTCAAAAAATTATAAGCGAGGGCGCGCCGGCGTGCATCAGAATTTATTATTATCAGACTTTCATTAAGTGCAAAAAGTATATTGCATTCGAAAAATTTAAAATAACTGCTTTAGCCAATTTTTGCGCCGAGCATGCACTGTAACGGCCCGGCAATATGGGGAGGTTGTGTTACCTGACGCAGCATCCGGGCAGTGTCCTGATACTTTAGCCAGAATGCTGTCCCGGTGCAAGGAGGGTATGGCGCACTTTTTGCCGTCCGGGTACAAAATTTTATGAGCATTAGGCGTGTCGCGGTACAAGTATGATCGGAGCCGCTAATTTATCCCCGGTTACAAAGTTGGTGGCGGGCACTTGCGCAGTGTCGCAGTACAATTTGTCTCGGAGCCAGATATTTGTCACGGTACAGGATTATTATTGCGGGCAGATGCGCGTGTCCGGGTGTAACGGCCATTACAAATTTGTCTGGGGAGCAGGAGCAAAAGCAAAAAGTGTGACAAACAACTTACCCATATTGTCCGTGTTATGTGTAGGGTTATTTTAGGATTGTCATAGTGATGTTGTTCAATTTTCATTTATTCAAGAAGTGATTATTCTAGATTTTGAATATTCTCAATGTTTCTTTATCTCATATGGTAGAATTAAAAAAGTATCACCTGTGAATGAGCTCCCAGCGATATGATCTTCTAAATAGATACTTCTGACAAATATCTTATCTTCAATTACCATATTGATTTTTTGATTACCAACTTTTTCAAGAAATTTATTGTCTGTGTTTCTTATTCTAAGTTTTTCGACAATATGGTTGAAAATTATTGTTGGTTCACCATCTGTAATTCTTGAAACTAAAATAATTGAACTTTTTGCAGTAGGTTCAACACTCCAGTCAGTCCCAAAAGAAACTACATAAGCAAGGTTTTTATCAACTACAAATACTGATGAAGTCCCGACAATATTTCCATCAAGAAAACCATAAACATAAGATTCAATCGGCTTATATTGGTTTGATCGAGATATATTGATTGGCCACTTAAAACCCATCATACCTTCCATATTCTTTTGAAAATCAATGTAAAAACTCCAATTTAAGCATGCAACCATATGAAAAGCCCTCACTGGGGAATAAATATCTTCAATCCAATCTGGATTATTAATCTTTTGATCATCACTTGTTCTACTAGGGTCAAGTGATTTTAAATCATTTTTGAGATCTTTATCTAATAAAGAAATTGCAAAATTAAGATTCTGACCCTCAGATACAGTGAATGTAATTACACCAATTACAGATCCATCTAGCTTCATTAATGGACTCCCACTACTGCCTGATGAAATCGAAGCATTGGTTTGATAGATCTGTCCTAATTCTTTCATTGTCCGAATGGATGAGATTATCCCGTTCGAAACTGTAAAATCTAGACCGATTGGGTTGCCAATAACATATACTCCTTCTCCAATTTTTGGAGGTATATTAGATATATTTAGAAAGGGGAAAAATTCTTCATTTTCATTTTGAATATCAAAAACTACTAAATCTAGCGAATCAGATTTGAACCATACATTTTTAATTTTATAGAGTTTTCCTTTAGCTGTTGTAACTGTTGATTTATAAGCGCCTTTAAAGACATGCAAATTGCTAATCGCTTTTCCATCTTGACTTATAAAAAATCCCGTTCCAGACATAAGAGGATTACCACTTGCATCATATGTCTCAATTTTTAAGATTGATGGCAAAGTGATTTCGAATAGGTTTGACAAATTGTCTTGTGAAAATGTTTGCATATTTTGAGTAATAATTAAAATCGCCAACGATAGGACTTTCTTATTATGAAGAAATATAGTCAGTTTCATATTGTTTTTTCTAATTATGTGGGTTTTAATAGTTTATAACTCTTATGATTAATAACCTTGTCTGCCACTTAGTTGCCATGTATAAATTTTTCCATTCTTATCAATAAAAAAGTTATATATCCTTGTGGCAACTCTATTTTGAGGATTTGTGTAATAGATATTATTGTTTGAACCAGAATATATTTGTCCAGCAGACTGACCAAAGGATAATGTTTTTTCAAAACTATATATTTCTCCACCTTTTCCATCAGAAGAAATATTTTTTGCAGGTCCCCAAGTTTGCAGTAGCTCAGATTTGGTATGACCAATCCATGAGTTCATCAATTTCTGTTCTTCAAGCTGTACCTTTGATAAATGTGTAGATGAACAGCTAGTTAAAAATAATACAAATAGAAAAAGTAATTTTGTTTTCATTGGAATAGATTTATCGGTTATAAAATGATAAAATGGAATTAGTTATATGGTGTCTCGTTAGTTAATGAAGTCTTAATCTATAATGAATTCCAACTCATTAATAAAAGTTACTAGAGAAGGATTATTATTAAGAAAAATTTGTCCTGTTGGATCCTTCCATTTTCGAACAAGGTTATTGAATTTATTTTTCATCCAATTGTACTTGATTCTTACATCTGGATAACCTTTCGCGGATTCAAGTCCATCAACAATCATTTTTCTTAGGGATTTAATATAGGGCCCTAAGTCGGTTTTAAAATTCGGTAATGCGGGTTCTGGATTTAAAAAGTAGTCGATATAGTACATGTCGTCGGTATCTCTTAATAGAAGATTTTTTATTGCAAACTTTTCTTCATATTCAGTATTATCGATATAATGATATTTCATGCCTATTTCAATAATTGTTTTATCGAGAATTATTCGTGGGTAATGAGCAGCTTTAGTTTCAGTTTCATATGCTTTATTTAATGCTGGTCCAAAAATATATTCGTCGTTGTGAATTAATTTTCCGTATGAGATTGCTCCACGGCAAATTATGTTTCTTTCAACCAGTATAATCAGAAGTTTTTGTATGTCGTACAAAGTATTGAATACCTCACCTTCTTGGTCTTCTTTAAAAGAAATTATTATACTATCTGAAAAGTGTGTTATCTGTCTGGCTTGTGATTTAGAGTGTTCTTGTGGATCATCATTTAAATGGTCTTTAATGAAGGTAAGTGTCTTTATTAAATATTGAATATTTTCAGAATTATCCTCGCCATTGGTACCAATAGTTTCTCTAATGATGTTTTTGAAACCAAGGATATCGATAAAAAAGGTCACTCTGTTTTCATATAATGTTGTCATACATATAGCTGTTATTATTATTTGTCACTTTATTGCGATGGAAACCTTACACATAACGGCGCGGCGGTATGTTTTGTAGGTGTTACCCGACGAAGGGCAGCGCAACCGCGCGCTGACTGCCCAGTCTGGAATGTCTCTAAAGCCCGACCGAGGAGGGTATGGCGCGGTTTTTGCCACCATGACCGATCCTGCGAGGTGTAGGGTATTGTCTTGTTATTGAATATGTTTCGAGGTGTATCCACCGTAATTACTCAGAACGTTACTTCTAAATTGCCTCCGTCTCTCTACCTAATGACAGTTCCCCGCTTACGTGATGGCACGGTTTGCAAAAACCGTGACAAACCTATTAAATATACCGTCCGTGTTAGCACCAGTTTTGTTATTAACAGCTTCAATAGTTTTATTTGGATCAGATTATTATTGCAATTAATACTTGCATTAAGAAAAGAATGAACATTATTGTAGTTATTAAAAAAGGTGCGTTAACGCATCTTAGCCAGCAACCTATCCATCCTTGGGCTTCAGCAACTTTTATTTTATCTAGTTTTAGACCCGCTACTATCGGGCCGAGCATTAGTTTGTTCTTCTTCTGGTATGCCCTTTCGTTAAGCATTTGTAATAAGAAAGCGAATGAGATAACGGGAATTACCCACAACAGGAAACTTTCGAGGATGGGATTTCTAGATTCTTGCCCTAGAATTAGCCCATACAGTAGTCCGACAACTGTATAATTTACTCCTGGTATGATCCAAAATTGATAATCATAATGCCTTGCTGTCAGTTTAAGCACTTTATATTGCTCTATAAGGCATACTTCACTAACTTCTTTGATATTTTTCATCTTATCAATAAATTTCGTTTTAATAACTATCAGTACGATAAAGCGTTACCTAGCACTAAGCCAAGGATTACGCTGGTAGCAAGTGTGGCAATAACCGCAATTGCAGTTCCTGTATTATTAGGTTCATTTACAGTATAGTCAACTCCCCTAGTTTCCCATTTATAACCTAGGTCGGAACGAAAAAGGATTCTTATGTAACTGTCATATGTGCCGTAGATGTTTGCGCCTCCGTAATTGTAAGACCTAATTGTTGCGGAGTTTGTATTAGGGTTAACCTTTACAGAAGTATTCGTTGTCGAAGGAGCAGTCAGGACTATAGTTCTTTGCCCTAAGTTATAATCCCACTGCTCTAGACTGCCTTCTACTGTCTTATTAGTCGGCATGCCAAATGCTAAAATAATGTCAGTTTTTGACTTTCCAAGCACTGCATTATCCATTACTTGTGAGTGTGTGTACTTAGTTGTATAACAGGACTGAAGTAAAAACAACGCCACCATCGATACCAAAAGAGGTTTTAGATTCTTCATATGTATTTATTTAAATTGTTTTATAAATCATTATCTAATTAATGTTAAGTTAGTTAAATATTTTATACCGTGAGAGAAAGTATATCTGCCTTTCTTGAATTGGATCCTCGGGGTCATTTATAGAGATAGCGCGAACATTAATCTGATCCTCGATTATTAGTGAGAAACTTTCGAATCCCGCAAACTCAAGAAAACGATTCTCATAGCTCTGAATTCGTTCCTTTTTTACCATATTATTATATATAAGAGAAGCGTCCCCCCCTTGAATTTTAGAGACCATCAGTAAGCAATATTCTGCAGATTCTGGTTGGCTATAATCAGTACCAAAGGAGAATACATAAGTAAGATTCTTATTAATAACAATTATAGCTGTCATTCCAACTATGTCTCCTTCGCTAAAACCTGACAGATTTGATTCCATAAGTATTTTTTGGTCATTAACCATTTTATGAATTGGCCATGATTCTTTTAGTGTTGAAGGCATTGAGTACATTGTCCTATTATAATCAATAAAGAACCTCCACTCCATACATGCAAATTGGTGATAACCTTTAACAATACTATATCTTCTATCATTTGGTTGTTTTTGATTAGTATCCAAACTCCCCAATGATGATCTTGGCTCAAATGGAGTTAGATTACCCTTAATATCTTTATTGACAATTGATAGTGCAAAGTTGATGTTTTGTCCTTCTGTGAAAGTAAAAGTTATTACCCCAATTACAGACCCTTGGGTCGTTAGTAACGGACTTCCACTGTTACCCGGTGATATTGGGGTATTGGTTTGGTATACTACCCCATATCGAGGATGATTTCTAATCGAAGAAATTATACCGCTTGATATCGAAAAATCAAGACCGATAGGGTTTCCAATGGTAAAAACATTATCTCCAATCAATGGGAGCTTATTGTCGATTTTGAGAAATGGTAAGTTACTTATATCCTTATTTTCGATTGAAAAAAGAACTAGATCTATTGTATCTGCTATAACCCATAAACTATCAATTTTATATTTAATTCCTTGACTAGTTGTTACATAATAACTAAATGCATCCCTAAAAACGTGAAGGTTACTAATTCCTTTTCCGTTTGGATTAATAAAGAAGCCTGTTCCTGAGTTTAGAGGTGTATTATTCTTATCAAACGTTTCGACTTTGAGGATCGATGGCAGACTTTTTTCGTAAAGCGTTGCAAGGTTATTTGTTTGAGCCAAACCTTGCAAATTGAGTCCCAGCAGACAAAATAGAAAAAATGTCGGGAATGATTTGTTTTTTAATCGATTTCTTCTGCACATGGCTGTTACGGTTTTAAATTACTACCCATTGAAAGGGATAAATGTAACGATATTCATAATAAATTAATTATCAGGCTGTTTCAGGGTTAAAATTGGTGCTAACGTTTGACGGTATGGGGCGTGGCGACTTGAGGAAATATCCCGATCGGCCGATACTTAGGCGTCTTAATTATTCAAATGCACGTTTTGCCGAATGCTAGCCATGACCTATACCGTTTGTTAGCGCCAGTTTTTATTTTATATATTTAAGTTTTATCCATGTCTTAGGATAATACAGTTTAAAATATTCAGTATAATTCGATATTGGATATCCGACATATTCTTGCCTTAAATAATCAATCAGAAGGATCTTCTCCTGATCGTCAAGTAGATCTATTGAGGAATTGAGTTCAACATCGGTAAAGCTATTAATAATTGGCCATGTATCTTCAGAATGAATTTCAGCCAATGAGGCATCTACTTTTGGAATTAGGTCAATAAAATCTTTAAATGCTTCATAATCCTTTTTTAAAATCCTTTCTATCAAATCGCAATAATCAACATTGATTAATTCAAAATTTTCTCTGATGTGTCTTGAACATGCTTTACTTTTTAGTCTTTCAGTGTTTGTCCTTATTTTAAAAATAGGTTGGTCTCTGATAATCTTAAACATAGAAGAGTCTATACTACACCAATCTCCATTTTCAGTCCAGCATTGCCAAAGGCTACTTTGATCAACTGGTTTAAATACAACTACCTTGTCACCTTTTTGCATTATACCACACCCTGATGATTGACTGTCTTTGATCAAAACGGCTAAATTCTCTTGGCAAAAGCAGTTAGTCATTAGAACACCTAATCCCAAAATCATTAAAACTCTAAGCATTATCAGTATTTGTTTAAATTGGCGCTAACTGTTTATATGTTAACTTCTTGTTTGCTAAAACCAGCCTCAGAAGGAATTATTGTCTACCATTGTGTATTTTATCCCCAAAGTAATCAATTTTCTACAGGTCATCAAATGGACTCCTTATCTTCTGAATGCTCTTTGTGGTTACATGCGTGTAAATCTCAGTCGTCCTGCTGCTCTTGTGACCAAGCAGCTCCTGAATATACCTCAGGTCAGTCCCTGATTCCAGCAGATGCGTGGCATAACTGTGCCTAAGCCAATGAAGCGTAACAGGTTTACCTATCCGTGCTTTTTCACAGGCACTCTTTAACACCTTCTCAAGACTGGCCGGACTGTATGGTTCCCCTCGAACCTGCCCTTCAAAAATGAAACGCTCGGGCTTATATCGTTGCATATATGTCGACACCATTTCAATAGTCCGATCTGAAAGTGGAACAATCCTGTCTCGGAAGCCCTTCGATTGCCGTATCCTCAACAAGTTTCGGCTGCGCTCTATATCGGAGGGTAAAAGATGAAGTAACTCGCTCCTGCGAAGCCCGCAGGCATATGTCAGTGACAGCATAACCCTGTGCTTCTCATTTGTAAGGGCATTGATAATCAGCTTTACTTCCTCCTTGCTCAGAGCATTCGGAAGCCTGTGGATTGGTCTTGGTCTGGTCAGCGATCCCGGATCGATCACCTTCCTGTACACTGTGCTGTAAAATTTCTTTACTGAGCTAATCATCTGGTTCTGGAACGAGTGGCTCAGACTTCGTGGCAGAATTACTTCTTCAATCATCCGGTTGAGATCATCCGAGGTACACTCCTCCGCCTCCTTCGGACTTACGAACTTGAGGAATTTTTCCATCATGGAGGTGTAGGTCAGAACTGTTGACTCTGGGTATCGGTTTGCCTCCATCCACCTGCGGTACTTCTCCACGTCTGCTTTGCCCTTTTCGCTCAGCACAGGAAGAGTGTCCTCCTTCCCCGCTACGGTTGCTGTTTTCTTACTCCGGTCTGCTTTCTGTGCCGGTTCATTCCTCTCTCCGGGCTTTGACTTTATGGCTGAGTAATCAATATATGCCTTGCCTTTGAAAGCAAATAAAAGCAGGTTTATAATATCAGGTCTATCTGACACGTGCCAGCAATCCATCTTTTTGCTCCAGCGGGCATCAGATAGTCCCTTGGTTATTTTATTAAGATCAGGATCATACGGGAACCTGATTGTTATCCGGCTTACCCCATTATGGATAACCCGCCCTGTGGTCACGGTTTTCATTTTTGCAGCGAGATTAACGAAAATTATTAGCACTAAAGACAGCACAGCCATGTCAGTCACAGTTATCAGGCGGCTTCCATACCTGCTATATTTCATCAAACAATTCTGTACTGACAGTATCTGATTGCAAATCTTTCCACAAGTTAGGAAACTGCAGGGACACAACAAGGGCGATTGAGCTATTTTTTTATGGAAAAGCTTTAATGGTTAAACCATCCCTCGGTTCGAAGTGTTTGTCAAAAATTATAGTCAGAAGAACTGGTGTTTCATGGGCAGCTTAGTGTAATCTTTAAAGACTACCTTTGTTCTATCATTAATTTGCATACCTCAAGTTACATAACCTGAGGCTTTTGGAAGGGGGAGGCATCCCCCCCCTTTTTTTACAAGTTATTAACAATCTGACAATTACACTAATAAGCTTCAAAATAGCAGCATTCTTCTTATGGGGTGCGAGGGCAAACCGGAAAAGGTGCGAACCGCTTCCTGTTTTTTGGAGCGGGAAATGGCATTGCGCAATTGGCGAAAAACAGGAACGGTTGTCTTTTCCGGACTCTTTTTCTTTGGTTACTTTCTTTTGGAGGAGCAAAAGAAAGTGACAATCAACTAAAAAAGAAAGGGTGCCCCTTTTGAGACACCCTCCATCTACTCTTTGTCGGGGTGATCTGACTCGAACAGACGACCCCTTGCACCCCATGCAAGTGCGCTAGCCAACTGCGCCACACCCCGAAAATCACTGCAAAATTAATCAAGAAATCCAAACATAAAAATTTTATTATGATAAGGTGTATGGAAAATAAGGATAAATTTATGGGATATTATTTCACATGGTGACAGAGCCTGTGGTTTCAATTAGCCGGGAATTAACAAAAACTCAGAGACAATGTACAGACTTATTCTTTTTACAACATTTCTATTGCTGATATCATGCATGGATAATAACACAACCGTCATTCTCCAGGTACCCGGAAGTGACAGATGCTGTGAAATAAATCCGGATGGGGAAAACATTATCCCAAGCGGTAGAATAATAAAGCCTTACGGTAATTTTGTCAGGATCAAACCCGACCCCTTCGGCCTTGCCCTGTCACCTGACGGGACCATTGCACTGGCCGTCCATAATAATCTGCTCACCATCATTAAAACGGGGGATAACAGTACCGAAGTGCTCGCTTCTCCTTTTCAGGGGAAGGGATCATACATGGGCGCCGCAATAAAAAGTGACAACAGAACTGCATTTCTGAGCGGGGGCGACAGTGGGGATATTCTGACTGTCGACCTCGCGGATCCTGAAAGGTTCAGCCGTTTTTCAATAAATGGTTTCAGCAGCGGCAAAAACTATGATGACAGTTTTGTGGGCGACATAAAGCTGTCGGACAATGAAACACAACTCTTTATACTTGACCAGTTCAATTTCCGGCTTGCCATAATGGATATCAGTCTTATGAAAGTCATCCGGAGCATCCCCGTCGGACGATTTCCCCTGGGCATAGATATTTCCCCCGACGGCCGGCATGCCTATGTGGCAAATACGGGAATATTTGATTATCCGCTTGCTCCCGGCCTTAATGAAAAGAACATAGAAGAGAAAGGCCTCGATTTCCCACCCTACGGTTTGCCATCCGAAGAGGCTGAAAAGGGCGTCACCATTGATGACAGGTTTATACCCGGATTGGGCAGCCCCGGCGTCCCCGAAGCTGTTTCAGTCTGGACAATTGATCTTGACAGCAGCAAAGTCATAAACATGGAAAAAACAGGCTTCAGAATGGGGGAAATGATTGAGGGCCTCGAAATTGTCGGAGGATCGAGCCCAAATTCAATAGCAGCCGGAAAAGATGAGGTCTTTGTGAGTAACGCCACAAATGACAACATATCAGTGCTTGATCCTGGTACCGGAAAAACTATCTCCACCATAAAACTTAAAATACATCCCGGGATTGATAGTCTGAGAGGGATGATCCCTTTTGGAATGGTACTGAGCCATGACCAGTCAAGATTGTTTGTTGCACTAAGCGGACTTAACAGTGTAGCTGTTGTTGACACAAAATCACGGTCCGTCCTCGGATATATTCCAACCGGTTGGTTCCCAACAAAAATAGGAATATCTCCTGATGACCGGACATTATATCTTGTTACTGCACGCGGGCTTGGCTCGGGCCCGAATGGAGGAAAAGGATTCGTGCCGACGGATGCCGGTACGTATGTCGGCGATATCATGTTGGGAACTTTTGAAAAAATCAGCCTTGAAAACATTGATTTGAATTCAACGACGAACTCTGTTATAAATAACACCTTCAGAGAGGTCCGGATTTCTGACGACGGCAAAAATCCGCTGCCCCCTGCACCAGGGATCAGGGAAAGCCCCATCAGGCATATAGTGTACATTACCAAGGAGAACCGGACATTTGATGAAGTTTACGGGGAGCTTGAAAATGCGAATGGTGATCCGTCACTTGCCAGGTTCGGTCAGAATGCAAATGTTGTCAGCCGCGATAAAACCAGAGTCATTAACAATGTTAACGTGATGCCGAACCATCAGAAGCTTGCAAGAGAATTTGCCGTAAGCGATAATTTTTACTGCGATTCTGATGCATCTGTCCATGGACACAGGTGGATGGTAGGGACATACCCGAACGAATGGGTTGAGATAAACAGCTCGGTGAAGATAACAAGAGACCTCCACAGCACGGCCCCGGGAAGGAAATACGTTGCCGGCTCATCGGGTGCAGTATATCCCGAAGACTATAATGAAGCTGGAGGCATGTGGGAACATCTTTCAAGAAATGGCATAAGCTTTTTCAATTTCGGACAGGGATTTGAATTTTCCGGCGCCGAAGAACAACAATGGCATAAGTATACAGGTATCAAAATGGGGGTTATGTTTCCAATGCCGAAACCTTTGTTCGACAGGACTTCCAGAAAATACGCCACATATAATACAAGTGTCCCCGACCAGTTCAGAATTGATATGTTTGAAGAGGAACTTGAAGAGAAGTGGTTGTCGGGGAAAGAGGAATTCCCCTCAGTCATCACAATGATAATCCCCAACGATCATGGTTCGGATGAACGCCCCCAAGACGGCTATCCATTCAGGGAATCATATATGGCCGATAACGATCTTGCCCTGGGCAGGGTAGTACAAAAACTCTCACATTCAAAATGGTGGCCGGAAATGCTTATTATAGTTACAGAAGATGATGCACAGGACGGAAGGGATCATGTTGACGCCCACAGGTCAATTCTGTTGATGATAAGTCCATGGATAAAGCGGGGATATGTCTCACATTCACATGCAAATTTCGGCTCAATCCTCAGGACAATATATAATATCTGCGACATCCCGGCACTGAACCAGTTCGATGCCACTGCCACACTGCTCCAGGACTTTTTCACCGACACACCTGATTTCACACCGTACAACGCCTCCATGGTCGACACCAGGATTTTTGATCCTTCAAAGGCTTTCGATCCGTATGACAGGGAATTCAGATGGGAGTCACTTAAGGAATCGCCGGAAATTGACAACGAGACAGATTTCAGAAAAAGTCATTCGGAGCAGAGAGAGGTTAAGTGATCCCATGTCACGCGATGGCCTGAAACGGCATTAAAAAGTTATTTAATTATATTTACCGCTGTAATTTCATCAGTTTATCTCCATGAAAAGAAATTTAATAGGCAGAAGAAAATTCTTCAAGACACTCGGGGCAGGAAGCGCTGTCATTGCTGCAAATCCTTTTATCGCTGCAGCTCCCCTGAAAATCCAGGACCGGGCAAAACCCCCGACAAACATAAGCGAGGTATCGAAGTACCCGCGAAAACCCTATTCGATGCCTGGTAAATACCCCGGTAAGGTTGTGGTCGTAAAAAATGAAAAATCTGTTGTTGATGATGTCCCTGTTGAGGAAGTGGCCTACCTCATGCTAAGCAGGTCGATGCTTGAGCTTACAGGCCAGAAAAGGCTCGACAAAGCCTGGCGGTTATTTGTCAGCCCCGGTGAAAAGATAGGCCTTAAAGTGAATCCTGTCGCGGGGAAACTTCTTTCAACGAGTCATGCCGTAGTAAAATCTGTTGTGAAACAATTAACAGAATGCGGGATTGACAGGAAAGACATAATTATCTGGGACAGAAGAGACATGGAATTAAAAGATACTGGTTTTGTCAGTGAGAATTATCCCGGCATTACAATAAAGGGTACCGAAATGCAGGATGAAAAGGGTTCATTTACTGATGAAAACGGGATACTGTACGGAGAAAGAAATATTGACAGGGAATGGTATTACTGGGCCGATGTTGAAGGAGAATATGATGCTGAAACCATGCCCTATATGGTAAACGGAGGCAAGTTCTCGTATTTTGGAAGTATTGTCACAAAGGAAATTGACAAGATCATCAATATCCCGATCCTGAAAAATGCCGGAGGATCAATTACAAATGCAATGAAAAATCTCGCATTCGGATCCGTTTCAAATACAGGCCGCCTGCATGCTCAGCTCTGGAATGAAACCTGTGCCGAAGTATGTGCTTTCCCTCCCATACGTGATAAGCTCGTCCTCAACATCTGCGACGGGCTGAGAGGTTGTTTTAACGGAGGCCCTGGTGCAAATCCCCAGTTCATATGCAATTACAATTCGCTTCTTGTCGCTACCGACCCGGTGGCAGTGGACAGGATTGGCTACGACATCGTTGCCGCCAAGAGAATTGCGGAAGGATTGCAGAAAGCTCCGGCACCGGAATCCCTGACATTTCTTAAAATGGCTGCTGACCTCGGTCTGGGTGTCTATGAAAAAAACAAAATTGATCTCAGGGAAATAGAAATGAGCTGATCATGCTTGCTTAATTGATAACGTTTTTAAGTCAGTCTTAATGGCAGGAACAGATAATTACATAACAAAAAGGAATCTGGTACTTCTGATTCTGATATTTAATCTTAATTCATTGTTGCCGCAGATACCCGGAGACTTTCCTTTGGTCACAGATGACGATTTACCCGGAGCAAGATTTTCGCGGCCAAGGATCTTCAACGGAACTTCCCTTTTTGGATATATTGACGGAGGAGCAGAGCTTTACCTTGAATACGGGTTTTCAATGCTGGCGGTGACCGAAATTGATTATATGGGAGGAAAATATAAAACTGAAATTTACAGGATGAACGGACCCGAAGAGGCTTTCGGCATCTTTTCGGTTTCAAAATTCCGGTGTGCCGGCATGCCTCCTGTTTCCGACTTTACCTGCCAGACAAAATACCAGTTACAGATATGTAAGGGCCCTTATTATATTAGTGTCATTAACAGGACAGGAACCGGAAATGACAGCATAGCCTCATTAAATATAGGAGAGGCTATAACACGAAAGATAAAGGATGAACAAATAGATCTGTCATTCTGGATGCCCGGTTTATCCATCGGCGAGATTAAACAAAACTGCATACTTGCAAAGGGAAAACTTGGTATAGTTAACGGAGCCCCTGATCTTGAAGACTTTTTTTCAGGTACCAGGAATTTTACCACTGTGATAGTAAAAGGAAGCAAAAGGCTGATTGCAATCAGGTTTGACAGCGGCGAATCGCTTGAAAAGTTCCTTGTTCTGCATAACTGGAAAATTGATATGCCACAGCCCGGCGTCAGACTGAAAAGGACTGGAGACGTTCTTCTGAACATTGAAATGGAAAACTAATCTTATGCAACAGTAAAAACCAGACAAGTATGGAAATTTTTAAACCACTGGATCTCACGTCAGATTCCCAAAAGCCGGAAATTGAAAATACCGAGAAGGTGCGTTGCCTCATCATCGGTTCAGGGCCTGCAGGTTACACCGCAGCAATTTATGCTGCCAGGGCCAATCTGAAACCAGTACTTTATACCGGCCTGCAAATGGGAGGCCAGCTTACAACAACAACTGAGGTGGAAAATTTTCCAGGTTATCCTGGCGGAATTACCGGCCCTGAAATGATGGAGGACTTTAAAAAGCAGGCCGAGCGGTTTGGAACAGATATCAGGTTCGGGACGGCAACCAAGGCGGATTTTTCCGGAAGTGTCCGCAGGGTGACATTTGATGATTCAAGGGTTATTGAGGCTGAAACCGTAATAATTGCAACGGGAGCAACTGCAAGATATCTTGGTATCGAGGCGGAATCGAGGTATGCCGGCATGGGCGTTTCGGCATGTGCCACCTGTGATGGTTTCTTTTATCGCGGAAAGGATGTCGCGGTTGTAGGTGGCGGCGACACTGCTGCTGAAGAAGCCACCTATCTTGCAGGTCTTTGCCGCAAAGTGTACCTTGTTGTACGCAGGAACGTGCTCAGGGCTTCCAAAGCTATGCAGCAAAGGGTATTCAACACTTCCAATATTGAGGTGCTCTGGGAGCATCAGGCCATAGACCTGTTTGGAGAAAATGGCGTCGAGGGAATGGTTCTGGTAAAGAAAAAAGGAACTCCCGGAGAGGAAATAATAAGGATACCTGTCGATGGTTTCTTCCTTGCGATCGGCCACACTCCAAATTCGGAAATATTCAGGGATTTCCTCGAAACCAATGAAGCCGGATATATAAAAACGGTTCCGGGTACTTCTAAAACAAATGTGCAGGGTGTATTCGCCGCCGGCGATGTCCAGGATCCTGTTTACAGACAGGCTGTTACGGCAGCAGGTTCGGGATGTATGGCAGCCATCGATGCTGAACGATACTTATCTGAAAAACACAGCTGAAATGAAAACCTTCAGTAAGAAATTCAAAATAAATGCCGAACCATCAGATGTTTATTCCGCACTTACAAATCCGTTTACAATAGAACTTTGGTCAGGGTACCCCGCTGTCATGTCTGAGGTTCCCGGATCGGAGTTCTCTCTGTGGGAAGGAGACATAACCGGAAAGAATATCGAATTCATTGCAAATAAGAAGGTCGTCCAGGAATGGTATTTCGGGGATCAACATGAAAAATCCGTTGTGACAATAACTATTGAACCCGACGGCGAAAACTCTTTGGTGACAGTTGAGCAAACAAACATACCGGACGAAGATTTTCAGGAGATTTCAGAAGGATGGAAAGAATACTATATCGGTGCGATTATAGGTTTTTTCAACCCTAATTTCTGAGTTCTTCAGGTTGGTCACCGTACTGGATTTTTTTATCCATGACCTCATATATGTCCTCGCAACTGGCATGGATCAGGTTGGCTATGCCCTTGTATCCTTCAGTATTTGAATATTCCTGCATTCTGAGGTTCCATTGTGGCAGCCAGGATAAAACATGCTGTCTGATGAACCTCTTTATTTCATTCCTCATCTCACTCCGGCAGGCTTCATCTTCAAATGAAATGTACTTGTCGACAAGAAGTGTAAGGAAAAGAAGCTCTATCCCAAGGTTATCATCCGGAATATCATAACGTGTCCTTTTCTTCCAGCCATATGAATTGTAAAAGTCAGCCACCGGTTCATTATTTGAATGATCAGGCGCTGACTTATCCATGTAAAATGATTTTACTGGCGGAGCCAGCGCAGGAAAAGGAGTCGAAAAAAGTCTTTTGAAATCATTCTGAAGGATTTCCCTGCAGACTGATATATCATTGCATGAATCCCTTAACTGCGAAGCTGCCTTGATGAATCTTGGATTATTGCTCCTGACCGGAAGCCTTTTCAATATTCCTCTTGACCAGAAATCAACGACACATTCATCATCCGGTTCGTACATTATCAGACTTCCTGCAAAATAAAGGAGCATATTATACCCCTTCAGTACTGACTTTTCGTCTTTTAGATTCTTGATTATCATAAATTTATTTCTCAGGATTAAGAACGGACGCATCCATGCATCATATCCGCCGAACTCCTGATAGTAAACCGTCTAATCGCTTCTTTGTTCAAAGAATCTTTTCCTGCAGGCATTTATTTTTTAAAATCCGCCATTTCGTGCGGATATTCATCGTTGTCGATCTTGCTTTTGATCTCCCTGAAAGCTTTAACAGTATATTCCACATCTTCAAGTGAATGGACAGCTGTCGGAATAAGCCTGAGCATGACTACATCCCTGGGGACCACAGGATAAATCACCACTGAACAGAAAATATTGTAATTTTCCCTGAGGTCGTAAATGAGCTGGGTTACCTGGGTAAGGGCACACTTGAAGAAAACAGGAGTAACAGGCGATTGTGTCCTTCCAAGATCAAGCCCGGCCTCTCTCAATCCCTTCTGAAGAGCATTGACAATTATCCATAGCTTTTCACGGTATTCAGGGTGAGCCTGAATCAGCTCAAGTCGCCTGATTGCGCCAAGGGTCATTGCCATTGGAAGCGATTTCGCATATATCTGTGAACGCAGATTGAACCTCAGATAATTAACCACCTCTTTTGTGCTGGCGACAAAGCCTCCGATTCCAGCCATCGATTTTGCAAAAGTGGCAAAATAGACATCTATATCATCCTGAACGCCAAAATGTTCACCCGTTCCTTTTCCATTGGCTCCCATGGTTCCGAACCCGTGGGCATCATCAACGAGGAAGCGGAAACTGTATTTCTTTTTAAGGGCAGCTATCTCATTAAGCTTGCCAAGGTCACCTGCCATCCCGAATACGCCTTCGGTTATTACAAGGATTCCTCCTCCCGATTCCTTAGTAAGTTTTGTTGCCCTCTGAAGTTGTTTTTCACAACTTTCAATATCGTTGTGAGGGAAAACAAAACGTTTTCCGAAATGAAGCCTTAACCCGTCCATAATGCAGGCATGTGATTCTGAATCATAGACAATTACATCATGCCTGTCGACAAGTGAGTCAATGATTGAAACCATTCCCTGATACCCATAGTTGAGAAGGTATGCATCTTCTTTTCCGACAAAATCGGCAGCCATTCTTTCAAACCTCTCGTGGTTTGTGGTTTGTCCCGACATCATTCTTGCACCCATGGGATACGCAAGACCATATTGTGCTGCAAACTCAGCGTCGGCTTTTCTAACTTCAGGGTTGTTGGCCAGCCCAAGGTAATTGTTAAGGCTCCAGGTAAGAACCTCTTTCCCCCTGAACCTCATTCTGGGTGCTATTTCACCTTCAAGTTTTGGAAACATGAAATAGCCATCAGCTATATCTGAATACTGGCCCAGTGCACCTTTGTCTGTTTTGATTTTGTCGAAAATATCCATTTGAGAAGCTTTTAAAAATTTTGCACAAATGTAAGTATTATGGATATGCAAAGGATACCTATTTATACCTAATTTGCCAGTCTTATATGCTGAATGCTCCGTAACTTCAATCAAAGGCCTTGTCGTTTAAGGCGATAATTCTTTTTCTTAAATTACGGATTTCAAAAAAAAGCTGTAATTTTGCGCAACATTTTTGATATGAAAGGCAGACTTTATATTCTTATTCTTTTTTCGGTACTGTTCACCTCATGCGGTGAATATGAAAAACTCTTAAAAAGCACCGATTATGAATTGAAGAAGAGCAAGGCAATAGAGTTTTACAATGCCAGACAATATGCCAGGGCTACCGAATTACTTAGCCAGGTAATCCCGCGTTACAGGGCATCGGCTGAAGCTGAGGAACTTAACTGGATCAATGCCCAGAGTTACTATGGCATGAAGCAATATGATATGGCGGGAACTTATTTCAAGTCTTTAGTGGAGCAATATCCTTTCGGGAAATATGCCGAAGAGGCTACCTTCATGGGCGCATTATGCGATTATACTCTTTCGCCAAGGGCGGAGCTTGACCAGGAAAACAGCAAAAACGCAATTGAAGGTTTTAACGTATTTATCAGCCGGTTCGCGTACAGCCCGAAGGTTGATGAGGCAAAAAAATACATTGCCGAACTTCGCGACAGGCTTGTTGAGAAGTCGTACCTTAATGCGAAACTTTATTATAACATGAAGGAATATAAGGCTGCTATAACGGCTCTTACAAACAGCCTGAAGGAATTCTCCGATTCCAAATACAGGGAGGAAATGATGTTCCTGAAACTGAATTCCCTGTTCCTTTACGCCGAAAGAAGCTACTCGTTCAGGCAGAAAGAGAGATATCAGGCAACACTCGACGACTATTTCTCTTTTATGGAAGAATATCCAAAGAGCAAATATTCGAAAGAAGTAAAGAAAATCTATGATGACACAGCCCGGTTCCTTAAGATAACAAGTCCGGAGAATTTAGGAAATACTCAGTAAACAGATATGGATTACAGAAAATCAAATGCACCGTCAACAACTGTTACCAGAAACCTGGAAATGATGACCAGGGATACTGGCAATATTTATGAAACAGTTATAATAGTGGCAAGGAGAGCAAATCAGATCTCCGTTGAGATGAAGCAGGAACTGAATAAAAAGCTAGAAGAGTTTGCTTCATATACAGATAACCTTGAGGAAGTATTTGAAAACCGCGAACAGATAGAGATATCTAAATTCTACGAGAGGCTTCCGAAGCCGACTCTTATCGCGCTCCAGGAACTCGAGGAAGGAAAAATTTTTTACAGGAATCCCGAATCGGCTGCCGGTAAAAGCAGAGGTTGATAAAAGATGCTGACAGGTAAGAAAATACTGGTCGGAGTAACAGGAGGCATTGCAGCGTACAAAACCGCGACGCTTGTAAGGCTTCTTGCAAAGGAAGGAGCTGAGGTAAAAGTCATTATGACCGATCATGCAAAGGAGTTCATCACTCCGCTCACTCTGGCAACCCTTTCAAAAAATCCGGTCCTCACTTCTTTTTTCAATCCTGAAAATGGCGAATGGAACAGCCACATTGATCTCGGAACGTGGGCCAGCCTCTTCATAATAGCACCTGCAACGGCAAATACAATTGCAAAAATGGCCGGAGGGATTGCCGACAATCTTCTTCTTACTACCTGCCTTTCAGCCCGTTGCCCGGTTTTTGTCGCTCCTTCGATGGATGTCGACATGCTGAATCATCCGGTTACTACGGGTAATATCGAGAACCTTAAGTCAACAGGCGTACACATTCTTGATGCCCCTGAAGGTGAACTTGCAAGCGGCCTCACAGGAAAAGGGCGCATGATGGAACCTGAAGATATTGTAAGGGAGATAATAAACTTCCTTAAAAAAAAAACTATAAGCCCCTGACTGGCAAAAGGGTTCTGATTAACGCGGGACCTACACATGAAAAAATTGATCCCGTACGCTATATCAGCAATTATTCTTCGGGGAGAATGGGTATCGCCCTCGCAGATGCAGCGGCAGATTACGGTGCAGATGTGGATCTTGTTCTTGGTCCTGTCAGCATTGCCCCCAAAAATAAAACAATAAGAACAGTCAATGTGGTATCAGCCACGGAAATGGCTGATAGATGTATCTCTCTGTTTGATAACAGTGATATTGCAATACTTGCAGCAGCGGTGGCAGATTTTACTCCTGAACGGACAGAAGAGAGAAAGGTAAAAAGAACAGGAGATGATCTCGTTCTCAGACTGAAACCCACACCTGATATTGCGGAATCGCTCGGAAGGATGAAGAGACATGGCCAGATAGTTGCAGGATTTGCGCTTGAGACTCATAATGAGATTGAAAATGCCTCAAAGAAACTCGAAAAGAAACATCTTGACCTTATAATCATGAATTCTATGCAGGATAAGGGTGCCGGATTCGGGTACAAAACAAACAGGATAACCATTATCGACAGAAACAATAATATTGATAAATTTGAGTTGAAAACTAAGGAAGAAGCTGCAAAGGATATTCTTGACAAGATAGTCTCAATGATAATGAGTTGATCATGAATGAAATGCTGAAGCATTTGAGGTATTCCCCAATCGTATTGCTGCTTTTATCCTCCTGCATGCTCAGGGCACAGGAGCTTAACTGCAACGTTCAGATCTCAGCCCAGAAGATCCAGGGTTCCAACAGGCAGGTTTTTGAAACCATGCAGCGCGATATCTACGAGTTCATGAACAACACTGTATGGACCAATAACGTATTCAGCTATGCTGAAAGAATCGACTGCAATATACTCATCAACTTAAATGAACAGCTTTCGGCCGATGAGTTCCGGGGTACAATTCAGGTTCAGTTGCGAAGGCCGGTCTTCAATACCACATATAATTCGACGATGCTCAACTTCATCGACAACAATTTTCAATTCCGGTATGTCGAATTCCAGCCTCTCGAATTTGATCCAAATTCGTATCGTTCAAGCCTGGTGTCAGTTCTCGCCTATTATGCATATATTATTCTTGGAGTTGATTATGATTCCTTTTCCATTCTTGGCGGAACTGAATTCTACCAGGTGGCAGAAAAAATAGTGACTAATGCCCAGAATGCTTCAGAGCCCGGATGGAAGCCCTATGACGGTTCAAGAAACAGGAACAGGTACTGGCTGGTAAAAAACCTTCTTGACAGGGAATATGAAGGGGTCAGACGCTTCATCTATGAATATGACATAAACGGCCTTGACAGAATGGAATCAAGAGTTACCGAAGCCCGGGCATCAATTGTTGAAAGCCTCCGCCTGGTTCAGGAAGTCTACAGGGCAAAGCCCGATCCTTACATGTACCTGGTTCAGATTATAATGGAATCGAAGGCTGATGAGCTTGTAAATATTTTTTCAGAAGCCTTCCCGGAAGAGAAAAGCCGCGTAATGCAGATTCTTGTCGAAATTGATCCCGGGAACAAATCAAAATATGAGAAAATAACTGCAGCCAGATAATCCATTTACCGGATATGCTTTTAAAACTCACAGTAAATAACTATGCCCTGATCAGGGAACTTGATCTTACTCTCGGAAACGGGCTGACCATCATTACGGGGGAGACCGGAGCCGGAAAATCAATCCTTCTTGGTGCACTCTCTCTTATCCTCGGATCACGCGCTGATTCTTCTGTCCTGCTTGATAAAAATCAAAAATGTGTCGTTGAAGGCACTTTCAGGATTGACGATTATGATCTTGAGGATTTTTTCACATCAAATGACCTGGATTTCGAGAGCCCTGCAATCATTCGCCGTGAGATCAACCCTGCCGGCAAATCGAGGGCATTTATCAACGACACCCCCGTGACCGTTAACATTCTCAGGGAAATTGGCGAAAGGCTCATTGACATACATTCCCAGCATCAGGCCCTGATGCTTGATGACAATTCATTTCAGCTCAGTATTGTTGATTCTTTTGCAGGTTCGTCGCCATTGCTTGCTGAGTATAAAAGCGCTTACCAGTCATACAAAAAGCTTCTGAAGGAATATAATGAACTGAAAGAGGCTGCTGACAGGAACAAGTCGGATCTGGAATACTTTCAGTTTCAGCTGGCCCAGCTTGAGGAAGCAAAACTTGTGAAGGGCGAACAGGAGGAAATTGAGAAGGAACAGGAACTGCTTGAACATGCTGAAGAGATAAAGGAATCACTTCTCAGAATCTCCGGCCTGTTTTCAGATGAAAACAGCTCGATACTGGGAATGCTGGGAGAGGTGAAGTCAATCACAGGAAAAATTGCCGGCTATCTGCCTGCAGACCTGAAAATCAACGAACGCGTCAGTTCAGTTATTATAGAACTTGATGATCTGGCTGCCGAGATAGAAAAACTTGAAAGGAACACTGAAGCCGATCCTGAAAAACTGATAAAAATTAACAACAGGCTTGATATCCTTTACTCCCTGATCCAGAAACACAGGGTCAGGAACATGGATGAGCTTATCATCAGAAGAGAGGAAATAAAGGAAAAAGTCAGATCTATAGTAACCGGTGATGAAAGGCTTGGAGAGATTGAAGCGGAACTGAAAACATCATATGGATTGCTGTCATCACTTTCGGAACGACTTTCAGCAAAAAGGACTTCATCACTTCCTGTTATTGAATCCATGATAACGGAACTTCTGCAACAGCTTGGAATGCCAAATGCCCGTTTCAGAATAGCGCTGACGACATCAGATGACTTTACCCCTTCAGGAAAGGATGTTGCTGATTTTCTGTTTTCGTCAAATAAACAGGTTGCCCCTGAAAATATTGCTAAAATCGCCTCAGGAGGTGAATTGTCGAGAGTTATGCTGAGCCTTAAATCACTCCTGGCGAAAAACAGGAACCTGCCAACAATAATCTTTGATGAAATTGATTCGGGGGTGTCGGGAGAAGTGGCTGACAAGGTTGGCCAGATACTCTCACAAATGGGGCGGTATATGCAGGTTGTGAATATTACCCACCTTCCTCAGGTTGCATCAAGGGGGAACGCGCATTACCACGTTTTTAAAGAAGAAGTGGCTGATTCAACAATTACCAGGATCAAATTGTTATCTCCTGCAGAACGGATTCAGGAGGTAGCCCGGCTGTTAAGCGGCAGCGAAATCACCGATACAGCCGTTAAAAACGCCAAAGAGCTTATAAAAGCCGGTTCAAAATGAAAATCTGGATAGTCGTTAAATAAATTATTGAAATGAACGAAGGTCTTTTAAAAGGAAAGAAAGGAATTATATTCGGTGCTCTCAATGACAAATCGATTGCATGGCATGTAGCTCTTAAAGCATGGCAGAATGGTGCTGAACTTGTATTGACCAATTCACCTGTCGCTGTCAGAATGGGAACCATAAACGAGCTGGCTAAAATTACATCCAGCAGGGTCATTGTCGCCGATGCTACAAGCATGACAGACATTGATAAGCTTATTGCAGAAAGCATGGAAGTTTTTGGCGGGAGATTCGACTTTATTCTTCATTCCATAGGAATGTCGCCGAATGTCAGGAAGGATATCCCATACGAAAATACCAGCTATGAGAATATGCTTAAAACTTTCGACATTTCTGCATTGAGCTTTCACAGGGTGCTGCAAACCGCCTACAAATACGATGCGATTAATCCATGGGGATCGGTGGTGGCACTTTCTTATGTTGCCGCCCAGCGAACCCTGGCCGGTTACAACGACATGGGTGATGCAAAGGCTCTTCTCGAATCGATTGCACGTTCATTCGGGTATATTTACGGGCGCGACAGAAAAGTGAGAATAAATACAATTTCACAGTCTCCGACACCCACAACAGCCGGAAGCGGTATTCATGGATTTGAATCTCTTATAGATTTCTCTGAAAGAATGTCCCCGCTAGGAAATGCCACAGCTGAAGAATGTGCCGACTATTGTGTTGCTTTGTTTTCCGATCTTACCCGCAAAGTGACAATGCAAAATCTCTTTCACGATGGCGGATTCTCGAGCATGGGTATGAGCCAGAGAGCGATAGAGCAGTATCAGAAAAGCTTTGATGAATGTGACTGCGACGAGAAGTAAGTAAGTATAAATACCTATTTTACAGGCGATTTACGGATTGGTAAATCGCTTTCTTTATATTTGGCGGAATTAAAACATTATGTATGTTCATGATCATACTCCTACTCCTTTTTTATTTCCTCTTCCCGCTGGTTATCATCTATCTATGTAAAAAATGGTCGGTTCTTGCAAGGATAGGCACAATAGTGCTGGCTTATGCTTTCGGGCTTGTAATCGGAACATCAGGGATTCTTCCGGACGGCAGCAAGGAATATAAATTTTTCAGACAGGGAAGAACCTCAGGTATCCCTGATGAGGAAATGGTCATTCTTGTGTCAAGCGGAAAGGTTACCGAGCAGGACCTTCAGGTCAACAGGATCGCGGGAATGCAGGATATGGTCGAAACAATTACAATCCTTCTTGCCTTCCCTCTCATAATGTTTTCTCTCAATATAAAGAGATGGCTCAAATATGCCAGAAAGGGTTTCCTTTCAGTTGCCCTGGCATTGATCTCCGGCATTGTAATGGTGACTGCCGGCTTTTTTATATGGAAGGATTCTTTTCCCGATACCTGGAAACTGGCGGGTATGTTTGAGGGAATATATACCGGAGGCACACCTAATTTTGCGGCCCTTAAGCTTGCCCTTGGCGTTGATGCCGACAGATTTGTTGTATTGAATACATATGATATTATTGTTGGTGCATTCCTTGTTCTCTTTTTCATATCTGTCGCCCCTCGCTTGTTCAGGCTCTTTCTTCCGAAATTCACCGAGAAGGATGGAATATCTCTTGATTCAGGAATTATATCCGAAGAATCAGAAAATCTTGAGGACTTTTCCGGCATGTTTTCAAAAAGTAATTTTGTCCCTTTGCTTAAAGCTCTTGGACTTACCATTCTGATTGCCGGAATAGGGGGTGGTATCGGACAACTTATCCCTAAGGAACAGCAACAGTTCCAGATGGCAGTGGTCGTGCTTACAATCACTACCCTGGGAATTCTGGCCTCGTTGATCAGGCCGGTTAACAGGATTAACAAGACATTTCAGCTTGGAATGTACCTTATTCTTGTCTTCTCCCTGACTGTTGCAACCTCATCAAACCTGAGGACCGTTTTCAGCCCCGGGATGCTTGATCTTATACTGTTCATTACATGGTGTTACTTTGGCTCTCTGATTCTTCATATCATCCTTGCGAAGATATTCAGGATCGATGCCGATAATTTCCTTATCACCTCAGCTGCTTTCGTGTTTTCACCCCCATTCGTTCCATTGGTGGCAAATGCCCTTAAGAACAAGGATGTCATTGTAACCGGTATTACCGGAGGAGTAATCGGTTACGTTCTGGGTAATTATTTTGGAACCACTCTGGCCTACCTGCTCAAGGGATTCTAAAAAAGATAGTTCAGTCCTATTGAAAATCCTATATTCCCGTCCTGCGAATTAAATGCCTTTCCTATGTCGACTGCCACAACGAAATTCTCTCCCCAGACCGGCATGATGCTTATTCCCGCACAGTGATGAAGCTTCTCTGAGCCGGGATTGAAAATGTCGTTAAAATTATATTGTGTCATTTTACTGTCGAAAGTGGAACGGAGGTTTTCCGGCATTGGAATGTTCTTTGTTACCATGCCTGCATCATAAAACAGGTTCAGCCCGAGGTAGCTGTCGCGATTGAAGAGTTTGAAATATATGGGCTTCCATCTCAACTCGACATTGCCTAACACGAATGCATCGCCTATTATTCTGTTCCTGAGGATGCCTCTCATGGTGCTTGAACCTCCCAACCCTTCGCTTGAATACCCTGTAAGCCTGTATGTCAGTACCTGTGACTGGTAAAAGAATGGTGCCTCGCCTGACAGGGTGGTTTGGTAATGAACACGGTAAACGAGTGAAAGAATATCCTCCGCCAGTGTAAAATATTGACGGTGTGTAATATATAATTTCGAAAATCCCCAGTCATTGCCCATGAAACCGGGGGCTATTTCCACTCCTGCCTCCGTCCATATGCCTTTCATGGGATTTGGACGGTTGTCGCGGCTATCCCATACAAGGCCGAATCTTATCGTGTTAACCCACCCTCCGTCGGCCTCATTTTGTGAAATAATGCCAAGTGAATCCCGGTATAGTTCAAACAGGCCGGGTTCTTCTGACACTGAAGGCAATGGATCATCCTTTCTGCCTTTGTTTAATTTTGCGGTGTTGACAGAACTTACACTGAAGCTCTGAATGCTAAAACCGGCGTTCCATTTGAAATGTTCTCCTGAAAGCTTACCGATAAAGTCGTTTTTGAACCTGAAATGATCCCGCTCAAAGCGATAGAACATGGCTGTTTTGTAATCAGGCGAATCTTCATCCATCCAGTTTTTGTTAAAAACCGATTCATAACCGTTAAACCCGTAAAACTGGTTCGCGAGGTCGGGAAGATAACTGAGATCGCTTATAAGCTCAATCCCGGGGATAAGACGATTCGATTCATACATCAGCCTGTACACACCGCTGCCCTTGGTAAAGCGCGACACTTCAGTATAGGTGTGGTCATAGAATCCGGGAAATATGCTTGGATTGCCATAGTTGAAAAACTCGAACAATGCTCCATACTGAAATCCAAGATTGGAGTCAAATGAAATTGCCGGCAGAGCGCCTCCGAATTTCCATCCCGTCTGTGATTTCTTTTCCTGTCCTGATAAAGAAAAACAGATGGTTACTGCAATAAGAATCAGTAAGGTCTTTTTCATGGGTCGTGGTTTTAGTTGAAAGTGTTAAAGATAAAGAAAAGTCGAAATCATAAACAGGTTTTTCAATATTTGCTACCTTAGTCAACTGTTTTTAAGCATAAAAAGTTAAATGCCTCTCCTGATAAAAAATATCAAAGGGCTCGCGGGAGTCCGGGAAGACCACGGGTTGAATGCAGCGGGGAACGAAATAGCATCTGTAAGAATTATCGAAGATGCTTATCTGATTGCCCGCCATGGGATTATATCCGACTATGGAAAAATGTCGGACCTGCATAAAGTGATGAATGTAAACTATCCCGATGATTTCAAAGTTATTGACGCATCCGGTTGTTTTGTTTTCCCGTCTTTTTGCGACCCCCATACTCATATCGTTTACGCGGGAAGCAGAGAAGATGAATTTGCATACAGGCTGAGAGGGTTGTCATATGAGGAAATAGCAAGGAGGGGAGGGGGGATACTGAATTCGGCAAAAAAGCTTCATGCGGCATCGGAGGAAGACCTGTACATGGAGTCAGCCATAAGAATACGCGAAATCATAAGTTTTGGCACTGGCGCTGTTGAGATTAAAAGCGGATACGGACTCACTACCGGCGATGAACTGAAAATGCTGAGAGTGATAAAAAGGATTAGGGAAAATTTCCCTCTTGAAATAAGATCGACCTTTCTGGGCGCTCATGCCATCCCTGAAGAATTCCTGAATGATCGTGAGCAATATGTCGGGATGATTATAAATGAGATGATCCCTGCAGTGGCAGCCGAAGATCTTGCTGATTTCATAGATGTGTTCTGCGACGACGGATTCTTCACCGTTGAAGAAACGGAACGGATACTGATGGCAGGTCTTAAATACGGGTTGCTGCCAAAACTGCATGCCAGCGAGATAGCCAATACAGGCGGTGTCCAGGCAGGTGTTAAGTACAACGCCATTTCAGTCGACCACCTGGAACGTGCGGGCAATGAAGAAATTAAATGCCTGGCCGGAAGCGACACTGTACCAACGCTCCTTCCCGGATCATCACTTTTTCTCGGACTACCCGATCCTCCTGCAAGAAAAATGATCGATGCGGGGCTTCCGGTTGCAATGGCTTCTGATTATAATCCGGGTTCATCCCCTTCAGGGAACATGAAACTTATTATGTCGCTCGGTTGCATGAAACTGAAAATGACACCCGAAGAGGCCTTCAATGCTGTTACTTTAAATGCGGCCTGTGCAATGGGGATTTCCGAAACCCATGGATCTGTAACAAGGGGCAAAGCCGCAAATCTGATTGTGACAAAAGAAATGCCTTCATTTTCTTTTTTCCCCTATGCCTATGGCAGTAATCTGGTCGACAAAGTAATCCTGAAAGGAGAAATTTATTCTCCGTCCATGAAGGATCAGACTGAGTGTTATGGAGATTGAAGGTTTAGGCTGATTTATTAACGACTATTCTTAAGATATTGAAAATAAGAAATATTCCTATATGCATAAACAGATAATTGAATGTGTTCCCAACTTCAGCGAAGGAAGGGATATGGAAATTATCAGGCAGATTACAGCTTCCGTTGAATCTGTAGAAGGGATTAAACTCCTCGACGTTGATCCGGGTAAGGATACGAACCGCACCGTGGTCACTTTTGTCGGAGAACCGGATAAGGTTGTTGAGGCCGCATTTCTGGCTGTAAAAAAAGCTGCCGAACTTATTGATATGTCAAAGCATCACGGGGAACATCCACGTATGGGGGCAACCGATGTATGCCCGCTTGTTCCGGTATCAGGGATTACGATGGAGGAAACTGCTGTTTATGCACGCCGGCTGGCACAAAGAATTGGTGATGAGCTTGGAATTCCGGTTTTTTGCTATGAAAATGCAGCCTTTGAGGAAAAACGCCGCAATCTTGCAAATATCAGGGAGGGTGAATATGAGGGACTAAAAAAGAAGCTGGAAGATCCTTCATGGAAACCTGATTTTGGTCCGGCGATATTCTGTCCACGATCGGGTGCCACTGCCGTTGGCGCCCGCGATTTCCTTGTCGCTTTCAATGTGAACCTGAATACAACATCCACCAGGCGGGCTAATGCAATAGCCTTTGATGTCAGGGAAAAAGGCCGCACCATTAAAAATGAACAGGGTGAGACGATAAGTGTTCCGGGCACACTTAAATGTGTAAAAGCCATCGGATGGTATATAGAAGAGTACGGAATAGCACAGATTTCGATGAATCTCACGAATATTTCCGTTACACCTGTTCATACAGCTTTTGATGAAGTCTGCCGGGCCGCCGAAAAGAGAGGAATAAGAGTAACGGGATCAGAACTTGTCGGGCTCATTCCCCTTAAAGCAATGCTTGATGCTGGCCGCTACTTTTTGCTGAAGCAGCAGCGTTCAGCAGGCGTTTCGGACGAGGAATTAATTAAAATAGCTGTAAAATCTCTTGGGCTGAATGACATCCATCCTTTCAAACCTGATGAAAAAATAATTGAATATGTAATGGGCGCAGTTGAAAACAAAAGGCTTGCCAGCATGAACCTGCGATCATTCATGAATGAAACAGCATCCGAATCCCCGGCTCCGGGCGGAGGTTCTGTATCGGCTTATATGGGCGCTCTCGGGACGGCCCTTGGAACAATGGTGGCAAATATCTCAAGTCATAAAAGAGGCTGGGATGACCGCTGGAAGGAATTCTCAGACTATGCTGAGAAGGGTAAGGAAATCCAGAACAGGTTGCTCGGGCTGGTCGATGAAGACACGGCAGCTTTTAACGCAATTCTTGATGCTTTTGGACTTCCGAAAAATACAGATGATGAGAAAAAGATCAGGAGGGCCGCCGTTGAGGACGCCACAAAATATGCCGCCCTTGTGCCCTTCCGTGTGATGGAAACTGCCTTTGAGGCTTTCCATCTTTTAAAGGAAATGGTGTCAAAGGGTAATCCCAGTTCAGTTACTGATGCTGCCGTAGGTGCAATTGCAGTTAATTCATGCATAAGGGGAGCATTCCTGAATGTGAAAATAAATGCTGCCGGCCTCGAAGACACGGAGTTTGTGAATGATCTCATGGAAAAAGGGGCCGTGATCGAGCGAAATTCCACTGACCTTGAAAAGGAAATCCTGACTATCACCGAGAGCAGGATCAGAAAAAACAGGTAACCAGCAAATCTGTTATTGAATTAACGGTGCAGATCTGGCACGTCCGGCAGGTCCTGCCGGTTATGTTATTTAATATGTCATTTTTCACTTGATGGTATTTTTTGGCGTTCATTAAATATTAAATATATCCCGCTGAATGCTTTCAATTCATTTTTAAAATACCAAAACACACGTCATCTGTTAAAATATTACCATTATTTATGGGAAAGGAGCATAATTTTACTCATTTTGTTAAAAAAAATTAATTATGAGATTTGTCATTGCAATTAAATGAATATATTAGTCCACCAATTAAACCTAAACCAGTGTATTTATGAAAAAAGTCCTAATGATTTTAACACTGTTTCTTATAACAGGTACTCTTGTTATGAGTCAGACAGTGCAGATTACGGGTACTGTCACCAGTTCAGAGGACGGGATGGCGTTACCCGGTGTGAACGTTACCGTTAAAGGAACGACAATCGGTGCAATAACAGGAACAGACGGAAAGTATGTTCTTACGGCTCCTGCAAATGCACAGTCCCTTACTTTCAGCTTTATAGGATTCAGGACAGCAGAAGTGCCCATAGGTGGAAGGACCAGGATTGATGTTAATCTTGAGCAGGACATCTTCAATGTGGAAGAAGTCGTTGTTGTAGCCTATGGTACCCAGCAGAAGAGGGATATCACCGGCTCTGTCGCCTCTGTTTCGGGTGAGTCTGTCGCCAAGGTCCCTGTTCAGAGTTTCGACCAGGCCCTTCAGGGAAAAGCTGCAGGGGTTTCAATTACTATGCCGAGTGGTGCACTTAATGCAATGCCTGTAATTCGTATCAGGGGATATAACTCTATATCAGGAAGTTCGTATCCTCTTGTGGTTGTTGATGGCGTTCCTATCGCAACAGGAAACTTTGGCGGCAGCAACAGCGCTGAAACCAATGCTCTTGCCGACATTAACCCTGCCGACATTGCATCAATGGACATTCTGAAGGATGCTTCAGCAACGGCTCTTTATGGTTCACGTGCTGCCAACGGTGTGATACTTATCACCACCAAACGCGGTTCCGGCCCGAGGACCAAGGTTACATACGATGGTTATGTCGGAATGACGGAACCCTATCATCTTTTCAAGATGATGAATGCCGAACAGTATATTGAGCATAAGAACAAGGCATGGGTCAACCTGAGAGGAGAAAGCGCTCCCAAGTTCACTCTTGTGAATGACGAGAACGGCAAACCCATTGATACAAACTGGGCTGATTATATTTACCGCAAAGGTCTCCAGCACAATCATGCCATTACCATGTCGGGATCCACAGCTTCAACAAGCTATTATCTTTCAGTCGGATATACCGACCAGCAGGGGATGATCAATAAGAATACCTATACCAGGAAAAATGCAAGGATGAACATTGATCATAAACTCAATAAATACATATCCCTTGGGGTCAATGTCGGTTATACCAATGGTTTGAATAAGGCCCCGATAACGGGTTCCTCCTTTGCGACAGCAGGCGCGGCCCGACTGGCATTTGTACTCCCACCCAACCTTGGCCCTTACAAAACTGACGGAAGCGGAGATTATAACATTGCTGGATCAGCAATAGGAAATATGGGGCAGCCTATAACAAACTACGGCTATTATAACCCCGTGGCCATAATGAATCTTAACAATTATACAACCGAGACAGACAGGCTTCTGACCACCCTTTACGCCAGCGTAGAGCCTGTGAAGGGACTTGTTCTTAAGACAACCTACGGTATGGACAACCTTACTTCGGAATTTATTGAGTTTGATTCTCCTCTGACAGGGGACGGTTACGGCTCAAACGGCTATGTTTACAACCAGAATGAGAAATTCCGCAGATGGACCTGGACTAATACCGCTAACTATAATGTCACACTTAAAGATGTATATAACATCGGATTACTGGCAGGTGTTGAGGAGCAACGAACAACTGACGTATCGTGGTATGGAGAGGCAATTGATGTTGCCGACCCGTTCTTCAAGGTTTACCAGGGCTCATGGATAACACCCAGTGCCACGGGAGGAAGTATTGGCGAGAACTATTTCATTTCATATTTCGGCCGCGCAAGCTTCAATTATAATAAGAAGTACTACTTTGAAGGCAGTGTGAGACGTGATGGATTCTCCGGACTTGCAAGAGGGAAAAAATACGGCACTTTCGGAGGAGCTTCAATCATGTGGAACGTCTCAAGCGAACCGTTCATCCAGGATGCCATTGGTTCGGTATTTTCGGATATCCGCCTTAAAGCCAGTTACGGAAAGGTTGGCAACATGTCGGCTGTTGGCGATTTCAGCTCATTGTTCCTCTATAGTTCAGGAGTATACGGCAGCGATCCGACACTTACATTCTCGCAGGCAGGTAACGCCGATCTCCGCTGGGAGTCAAGCAACAAGTATGATCTGGGCCTGACATTCGGAATCCTCAAAGACAGGATCCAGGCTGAACTCAACTACTATTACAATGACATAAATGATCTCGTCCTTGCAGTACCTCAGTCGCCGTCAAAAGGTATACCGGGCAACTCGATTTCTGCAAACGTCGGATCAATGTACAATACTGGTTTCGAATTGTCTCTTACCAGCTACAATATTGTGAAGCCAAACTTCAGCTGGACAACAACATTTAATTTCAGTACACTCAAGAACAGAGTCACCGCTCTTGCTCCAGGTGTTACATCACTCCTTGGTGTTACTGCATCCCTTGAGACAACAAACAAGACTGTTGTTGGCGAACCTATCGGAAATATATATGCTGTTGAGACAAGAGGAGTTGATCCTGAAACTGGAAGAAGAATTTATGTTAACAAAGATGGCAAGGAAGTCCTCTTTTATTATGAGAATTCCACTGCAACAAGATGGCAATACAGGGATGGCTCAGGTGTTGCACCAGCCATAACCACTGCTTCCGATGCAAAAATAATGGGATCGCCTCTGCCAAAATTCTTTGGAGGGCTCGACAACAGTCTGACATATAAGAATTTTGACCTCAATCTCGGGCTGACCTACGCACTCGGGTTCAAACTATACTGCGGCTCAAAGGCCGGGCTTAGGGACCAGAGATGGTGGAACAACTCAGTGGAGGTTTATGAAACGGCATGGGAAAAACCAGGCGATATCACACATATACCAAAGCCTGTTATGAATGACAATATCTCGAATGGCTCATCTTTCCCGATATCTGAAAACATCGAGAGAGGTGATTATGTAAAAGTCAGAAACTTTTCAGTCGGATACACATTCAAGAGACTTCCATCCGTTACAAATATAGAACGTATAAGGCTTTACGCACAGGTATTTAATGCTTACGTGTTTACTAATTATTCAGGTTCCGATCCTGAGGTATCGACAAACGGAAATGCGAACCTGACCCCGGGCGTTGACAGAAATACTGCCCCGCAGGCAAGGACCTATACTATGGGATTAAGCATTAATTTTTAACTTATAACACGAAATGATTATGAGAAATATATTTAAAATAACAATAGTATTCGCTCTGTTGCTTTCTGCAGGATGCTCAACGAAGTACCTTGATCCTGTTCCGCAGACTTCACTTTCCGACCTCTCTGTATTTGATACAAAAGACAGGATTGTTGCCCAGGTAAACGGGATGTACGATTATATGAACAGCGGAGCGTTTATGGGAGGAAGATTTCAGGTGTACGGCGATGTCCGTGCCGACAATTTTATCCCAAAGAGCTCAAACCTGGTGACAAACTTTGCTTCATGGAACCATACTGAAGTAAGTTCAACAAACGAGGTCCAGAATTGCTGGGGCCAGATTTATGCCACGATAAACTGTGTAAATGTGTTCCTCGATGGTCTTAAAACAAACTGGGAAGAAGGGAAACTCGATGGAATAATCACACAGGATGAACTTGATCAGTACAGAAGTGAAGGACTTACAATCAGGGCAATCTGCTATTTCAGCCTGCTCCAGCTATATTGTAAACCATATAACCAGGGAAATGGAGCCAACCCGGGTGTCCCGCTCAGGATAAAGGCAATGAAGTCATCGGAAGAAAATGATCTGGCAAGAAGCACAGTAGCAGAGGTATATACTCAGATACTTAATGATCTGAATGAGGCTGAACCACTTGCAATTGAAGATTATGGTGATCCGGTAATGAATACCACGCGGGTGCACAGAAATACTATTATAGCATTCAAGACAAGGGTTTATCTTCACATGCAGGACTGGGCCAAAGTTATCAGCGAGTCTGCAAAGATTGTTTCTTCTTCGGCTCCTTTCACTGCCACTTCAGGAGTTGCATTTGCCCTGAATCCTTCATTCACAGGCATATTTGAACCTCCATATGCAACATCTGAATCAATTTTGTCGATGCCTTTTACAACGACAAGCACTCCCGGCACTCAGAACGGTCTGCCACATTATTATTCCTACCAGTCATCAGAATCATATTTCCTAAATACCAATCCTGGTCTGGCATATGCTTCCATGGATGCAACAGATGCAAGGAAAACAAGCCTGTTGCTGTCGGATGGAAAATATTTCCTGACAAAATTCTCCGATTATACCACTCTTACCGATTACGCTCCTGTGATCAGGTATGCAGAAGTTCTGTTGAACAGGGCTGAAGCAATTGTAAGAGCAGGAAATGCCGTGACACAGGAAGCTGTTGATCTTCTCAATGCTGTAAGAACAAGATCGTTCCCGACCGGAGGGTATACAGTCGCCAGCTTTGCTTCTGCTTCCGATTTTTATACAGCCATCCTCATGGAAAGGAGTATCGAATTTCTCGGCGAAGGCATCAGAACCATGGATCTGCAGAGACTCAGCCTCCCATTCCCTGCAAAAGACGGTGGAGCTATGGGAACAGTGCTCGAGATTCCTTCCACAAGTATTGGCTATATCTGGCCGATACCCGCGAATGAACTTACTCTTAACAAGTTAATGACTCCAAACCAGTAATAGAACAAAGTAGTTGAATTGAAAAGGCTGTCCGTTCTGAAACGCGACAGCCTTTTTTCTTTACCGACTTGTGACCTTTCCCGTGTCAGATGCCAGTAATTCTCCTTATTGTCCTCAGCCTGTGTGAATATCCCTTTATCTCATTTTTATAAATGCCCTGGTGATCAATGCTGTCAATTCTGACTCTGCCTGAGGCATGTATTACCAACCCCCGCGAAATTATCATGCCTACATGCGAAATCCGACCCCTGTCATCGTCAAAGAAAACAAGATCACCTGGCACCGATTCGTCAATAAAGCTTATGCCTGAACCAAACTCAGCCTGCTGCCTGCTGTCGCGCGGGATACCCGTGTTATGTATTTTATAAACAAGCTGTACAAAACCTGAACAATCGATCCCCGATGGTATCCTCCCTCCCCAAATGTACGGACTGTTTATAAATTTCATTGCCGTGTCTGTGATTGCCTCATTTACTTTAATGTATGAGGGATTGAAATCAGAAGAAGCCGTGAATCTGTCCTTCCCGCAAGTGAATGTCATCCGTTTAAAGTCGGGTTCATATATTTCACAGCCGGGCTCCAGAACCAGCCTGGTTTTGTCATCCCTGTAACACAGAAGCGGCCTGTTTAAAACCATGCCTTTCGAATCTCCATCGGCTTCCGAATGCTGAATGTGGTCGATATCTATCCAGCCTGTGTAATTGTCGAACAATGTTATGATCCTGTACCAGTGTCCAATACTTTCAAGTATCCTGTATTTCTCACCAAAAAGCACCTGGCTGAGCATTTCCGACTTGTGTGACGGACCTGAACGCAGGGGGACAAAAACGTTCCCGCAAACAAAAGTCTCCATTTATCTGTTTTTTTTCAAAGTTAATAATTAATGCTGATATTGATCCTTTAACATCATACTGCTCAGAACCATGTCGGATAAAGAGGATTAATAGCGATTGCTGAAGATGAAATATTAAAATAATCTCTATTTTTGAATTTGATTATCAGGCTTTTTAACCGGACAGATAATGGCTGAATCAAGACGACCACCGGAAATCAGATCGGACAGGAAGTATCTTTATCATCTTATATTGTTCATTGCCAGTATAATAATTGTTGTGGCAATTTCACCCCGCGAAGGAAAATTCAGGTATGAGTACCAGAAGGGGAAACCATGGCTCGGATCCTCCCTCATTGCCCCACGAGATTTTCCTGTGCTTAAACCTGAAACTGAAATCAACAGGGAGCGCGACAGTATCCTCAATAGCTTCTCTCCTTATTTCAGGCTTGATAGTCAGGTCGAAAAGGATGAGATTGCCGGATTCGACAAATATCTTAATGACCTTCTGGAGAAATTCGAATCAGAGGTCCACCTGCTGGATCCGCTGGGATCTGTTTCAGTCAAAAGAGAACTGAATTCAATACTGGCTGAGATTTATCAGCGAGGCGTGCTTGAAAGCGTCGAATCGGTTTTTGCTGAAAGGGCACCGGATGAAGTTACAATCGTAACTGGAAAGCTTGCTGAAAAAAGGCAGTATAATTCAATTTTCACTCAGAAAAGCGCCTATCAGTTCGCTGAAGACAAAAAATCAGAATTTGCCGATAAGCATGCTTCAGGCTCCGGGAAGTATCTTGGTGACTTTATTTCCAGGGTTGCCATGTATGATTTTATAAAACCAAACCTTTTTTACGATGCTGCTACCTCGGCCGCGATAAAGAACAGGATGATAGAGGATATAAGCCTTAACAGAGGGCTTGTTCAGGAAGGCGAGCTTATCATCTCAAGGGGCCAGATTGTGGATGATGACAAATTCGTAATACTTGAATCACTCAGGAGTGAATATGAAAAGATACTGGGAAAAAACGACAGATGGTTTATTATTTTCGGGCGTTTTATCCTTGTAACCGCATGCTATCTGGCTCTTTATCTGTTTATGTTTAATTTCAGGTTCGATATTCTCAGTTCAACTCATAAAACCTTCTTCATAATATTGATCATCCTTCTGTTTCTTATCATAACACGTATAGTTGTTCATTTTCCCGGAAATGTGATTTATCTAGTCCCATTTGCAACCATAGCGATACTCGTCAGAACATTTTATGACTCGAGGCTGGCCCTTTTTGTATACCTGATTGCCATAATGCTTGCCGGTTTTATTGTACCCAACTCCTTTGAGTTCGTCTTCCTTAGTTATATTGCCGGAGTTATTGTAATATTTTCCCTTACAAACGTTTACAGAAGAGCTAAGCTTTTTTTTGCCGTGTTTATGGTTTTTCTTTCCTATTCAGTCGTATATCTCGGGATTGGACTCATGCAGGAGGGGAACCTGTCGGCATTGAACTGGAGGAACTATATGTGGTTTGCAGGCAATGGGGTTTTTCTCCTGTTGAGCTACCCTTTGATTTTCGTTTTTGAAAAAACCTTCAGGTTTTTATCGGATGCGACTCTCCTTGAACTTGCAGATACGAATCAACCTTTGCTAAGGAAGCTTGCCGAGGAAGCACCGGGATCCTTTCAACATTCCCTTCAGGTTGCCAACCTTGCAGGAGAAGCTGCACGCAAAATTGGCGCAAACAGTCTTCTGGCCAGGACGGGAGCCCTGTATCACGACATAGGAAAAACATCCTCTCCTGAGTATTTTGTTGAGAATCAGGATCATGGATTTAATCCGCACGATCAGCTTGATCCGCTTCAGAGTGCATCGATCATTATAAGCCATGTTAAAAATGGTGCTGATCTTGCAAGAAAATTCAACCTGCCTTCACCCATAATTGATTTTATCCTGACACACCACGGGACAGGTGTGGCTTATTTTTTTTACAAGAAATTCCTTGACAGAAATCCCCAAAAGACAAACCTGGAAAATGAATTTACCTATCCGGGTCCAAAACCATCGACAAGGGAAACTGCAATTGTAATGATGGCCGATGCTGTGGAAGCAGCTTCAAGAACCCTTTCAGCGTATTCCGAAGAAAACATAAGTGAACTTGTTGAAAGAATAATCTATATCCAGGAACAGGATCGTCAGTATGCCGATACACCATTGACTTTCAGGGATATTACTGATATAAAAAGTGTTTTCGTAAAAAGGCTGTCTAACATTTATCATGCCCGGATTTCGTATCCCGGCAGATAACCCCGGATCACTTACCTCATGTCGTTGATTTCCACACCTTTGTACCTGCCGGTTGGAAAAATGAAGTCGGAATTGTCGGGAACCTGCTTCAGATCATAGTCTTTAACGGTAAGCATCACCGTAACCCCGTTTTTATATTTGTATTCAATGCCTTTGAGGTCGAATGACGGTTTTCCGATGCTGAGCCTTATCCTTACATGATCACTGTCAAGCTTTTCAGGATACAGATCGATCAGATATGATGATTCCTTTTCTTCAAGAAGCCGAACCTTGTAATCTTTCCTGTAAAGGCTGAATACAGCTGATGGCCGTGACTGGAAAGAATCATCATTTTTCTCCGGCCTTGTGATCGTAACCTCTTTTTCGGCAGGCAGATAACTCCATGATGTCTGGCCATCGAACCATATTATGTTATCGGGCATTTCAAGCCTGTACCGGTCTTTGCTTAGTATTATTGACCCTGTTGACTTATTGTCGGTACCTTCCATCTGATCTACAGTCTCAAGGTCAAATTTCATTGAAACGGAAGGAGCTGAGAGGGCCGTACGCGAAAACCTGTCGAGTATCTTTACTGCTTCAGCGTTGTTCTGGGCTGTCATGCTGAAGTGTATAAGAAGAAATGCCAATGATGTGCAGATCGGTTTCATTACTGGATTTTAATCAAGACTCTTCAAAATCTGTTCCAAATGCATATAGTCTGAAATAAGAACATCCCTCGCCTTGCTTCCTTCAAAGGGTCCGACGATGTTTGCTGCTTCAAGCTGATCGATGATCCTGCCGGCACGATTATAGCCGATCGAGAGCTTCCTCTGTATAAGGGATGTAGATCCCTGCTGGTGCTGTACAACGAGCCTTGCGGCTTCTTCGAACATAGGATCCCTTTTGCGCAGGTCAACTTCCTGGCTCCCCTGATCGCTGTCATCGATGTATTCGGGAAGATGCATTGCGTCGGGATAACCCTGCTGGGAGCCAATGAACTCTGTGAGCTCTTCTATTTCGGGAGTGTCGATGAAGGCACATTGAACCCTTACAGGTTCGGCCCCCGTTGATACTAGCATATCACCACGTCCGACCAGCCTGTCGGCCCCTGTTGCATCGATTATCGTCCTCGAATCGATTGATGAAAACACCCTGAACGCTATCCTCGTCGGGAAATTGGCTTTAATGAAGCCTGTGATGATATTTGTCGAAGGTCGCTGGGTCGATATTATAAGATGTATCCCAATTGCCCTTGCCAGCTGGGCAAGCCTTCCGATAGGAGGCTCTATTTCTCTTCCGGCAGTCATGATAAGATCGGCAAATTCATCGATTATGAGAACAATGTATGGAAGGTACCTGTGTCCCTTTTCAGGGTTAAGCCTGCGTGAAATGAATTTCTCATTGTACTCCTTGACATTTCGCGACTGAGCGTCCTTTAGAAGCTCGAGCCTGTTGTCCATCTCAATGCATAGCGAATTAAGGGTATTAATTACCTTCTGGGTATCAGTAATTATTGCATCTTCCTCGCCAGGCAGTTTTGCAAGGAAATGACGCTCAATCTTGGCATAAAGAGGCAATTCCACTCTTTTCGGATCGATGAGGACAAACTTTACTTCTGACGGATGCTTTTTATAAAGAAGAGAAGTGATTATGGCGTTTATACCCACCGATTTGCCCTGCCCTGTAGCACCTGCCACAAGAAGGTGGGGCATTTTTGTGAGGTCGACTATATACGGATCGTTGGTTATCGTCCTGCCAAGTGCAAGTGCAAGGTCATATTTTGTCTCCTGGAAAGCTTTTGAGGTTATAAGCGATTTCATCGAGACAATTTCCGGATTCTTATTCGGCACCTCGATGCCAACAGTTCCCCTTCCGGGTATTGGGGCAATTATCCTTATCCCCAGGGCCGAAAGATTAAGTGCAATATCGTTCTCAAGCGATTTTATCCTTGCAAGCCTTACACCCCTTTCAGGGACTATCTCATAAAGGGTTACGGTAGGCCCTACTGTTGCTGAGATCTGCCTGATGCTTATCTTGTGATCGCCAAGAGTTTTTATTATATTTTCTTTATTCTCAAATACTTCCCTGTCGTCGAATTCTTTTCCTGATTTGTGATCGGTAAGAATTGAAACAGGAGGGAACTTATAACGGGAAAGATCAAGACGCGGATCATAATTGCCCATCAGCTTCTCAACTTCATGGTCGGGAAGAGTATCGTTCACTTCAGGCCTGGAAATATCAATCGGGACATTTGTGATCCTTCCGGCAGTTCCTTCTTTACCTACCTCATGAATAATCGGTCCCTGTTCCACGAATTCTTCTTCCTCCTTATCTCCGGTATGTCTTACCACAAATTCAATATCATCTTCGTTATCTTCATGTTCTTCCCTGACATCTTCGCCGGTATCCGTTCCATCATCTTTAACTGTTTCTTCCTGCGAATGTTCATCCCGTGTTCTGCCTTCTGCCTTCAGGCCGGGAATTGCGCTTTTGATTTTTGACGGTATCGTTCTTGTAAAGGTTTCAGGTTTGAATTTAAGTGCGAAAATCAGATATCCCGTGGTTAGTGCCAGAAGAATCACTCCTGTCCCGATCTTCCCGGCAAAGGAGTTGAGCCATTGGGTTATCTTATAGCCCTGTGCGCCACCGGGTCCGCTTCCCAGATAACCGTTGGAACTTCCGAACAGGTATCCCAGGACAAGTGAAACGACAATGGCGGCAAATGCAAATTTCGTGATCAGTTTCCACAGATTGATCTTCGGAAAATTGAGAAGGTACAACCCGATCGTCCCGAAAATGAGTGGAATAAAAAACGCCCCGTATCCGAATCCGTATCCGATGGTCATCTTGGCAAGGTAATGCCCGCTTTTGCCCGACCAGTTTCTGACATTTACATCAGCATTGGAGACAACCTGTGAATCTGAAAGGCTGAGATCGGTTTTCCACCAGAAAAGATAAGCCACACATGCAAGCAAAAGATATAGGGCAAAACCTGTTAACAGTATACCGAAAATGAACTTTACCCTCTCGTCGGTAAAAAATGGTTTGGACCTGGGCTTTGGTTTAGCTTTTTTCTTACCGTTTGTTTCCTTCTCTTTGTCCATTGCAGATCAATTATTCTGTCAGGCCTTACCTGAAAAAGCACCCCAAAGGTAATAATTTTGATCAAGACAGGATAACAATGAATAATCTTTGAGAATTGACGGATGGTTCCGATGGCTAAAGGTTTACCATCTTGTTAATGAATTTATTGATATCTTTTCTTGAGACCATTTTATAATGCTCTTTCCTGTCAAAGATCCTGTCGGGAATCTCTTTTTTGTAAACATTCTGAGCTTCAAAATGAAACTCCGACCGGCCTATGAAAAAGAAAAAACTCATAAGAACTCCGTCGATCTGATAAAACGGTGTCGATGCATTCGGGTTGCTGACCGGGATCTCTTCAGTATACCATACATTATAAATTTTTGACCTGTCAAAAGGGAAAGTGACTTCCGCATTCTTACATTTCAAACCGCAGATAATTGAAGACCTGGTGGTTTTTTTTATTTCAATTCCCCGCATCGCCTCAAACCCGGGATATATTTCACCGGGCTTTGATGGATAGAAGTATTTTATTGAGAACAGGCTGAGATATGTATCATAAATCTCCTTTGCCGGATTTGCAAGATTTATAATTCCTGAATTGCCTATAGGTGATATTAGTTCATAGATTATTTTATCATCCTTGAACGAGACTATCAGGTTTTTTGGCATGATTTCCCTGGGCATCCTTGTTACCTGACCCGTATAGCTTACATCATAATGTATTTCTCCCTGCGTGAAATGACCACCTTCCTCCTGTTTGCAGGAGTACGTTAACGGAACGAGGATAACTGTCAGGAAGAGCGCTTTTGCCAATCTCACCAGGAATGATTTTATTTTGATAATGTGTAAAAGTAAGTATTTTTTTTTACTTCCGTAAGACACTCTGCTATTTATAAGATTCCGGCGAAAATATGTTATTTAACATGTTTTTGACCCTGATGCTCAGGGCAGTTGCCTGAATGCAGATTTTAGGAATTTAATAGATTTGTGTCTTGTTCAGGAAGTTTTCAATAGGGTATAAACGGAAATTTTCTCAGAACATTACACTTAAGTTGCATAATTATGAAAAGCAGACTGGCTGTAGTTGCACTTGGAGGAAATGCCCTTTTAAGAGGAGACCAGAAAGGTACAATCGATGAACAGGAGGAGAATACCACGAGGACGCTGGAGAACCTGGTCTTTCTGCTGAACGAAGGATACAACCTTGTAATCACTCATGGTAACGGACCACAGGTTGGAAATATTCTGATGAGAAATGATGCAGGAGAACAACTGTACAACATTGCACAGATGCCTGTCGACATATGTGTTGCGGATTCCCAGGGAGGAATAGGTTATATGATAGAGAGGATGCTCAGGAACGTGCTCAGCAGGCACTCGATATCAAGAAATGTGGTCTGTATTGTTACCCAGGTGGTTGTCGATATTAATGATCCTGCCTTCAATGATCCCCAGAAAAGGATAGGAAAAATCTACACTAAGGCTGAGGCTGACAATCTTGTCTCGGGAAAGGGTTGGATTTTCAGGGAGGAGGTCAAGATGGAAGGCGGATACAGGCGTGTTGTCCCGTCACCCGCACCGGTTGATGTGATGAACCATTCAATAATACGCGACCTGGCAATGCAGGGTAATATTGTAATTGCCGCCGGAGGCGGAGGGGTGCCCGTTTATTTCGATGAAAAGCATGATGTCAGGCCGGCCGAAGTTGTAATCGATAAGGATCTGGCGTCGTCACTGCTGGCTTCACTTATTGGTGCTGACGAATTTTATATCCTGACAGATGTCCCGTACGTCTATATTAATTACAGGAAACCTGACCAGGAAATAAAGGAGTTTCTAAACTACAACGATGCCTTGAAATATCTGAATGAAGGTCAGTTTGCCAAGGGAAGTATGGCCCCGAAAATAGCAGCATGCCTTGATTTTATAAAGAAGGGAGGGAAAAAAAGCGTTATAACCGAGGCATTCCGCCTGGCCGATAAAAAATATGGCTCGAAGATCACCATGGAATATGAAGACTGATGTCAGGCGATTTCAACAAACATTATCAGAGCTTGAAAAAATTACTACATTTACCACCTGAAAATATGATTTGGAAACAAAAAAATAAGTGTATCATGTCGGTTAATCTGCGAAACAGGCATTTTTTGAAACTTCTTGATTTTACTCCTGAAGAAATAAAATATTTACTTGATCTTGCTGCCGAGCTTAAGAAGCAAAAAAAGGAAGGATCAGAGATCAGAAAACTTAACGGAAAGAATATTGCCCTGATATTTGAAAAATCTTCGACACGAACAAGGTGTGCTTTTGAAGTTGCTGCCTTTGATCAGGGGGCATCCGTAACATATCTTGGACCCAGTGGTTCGCAGATCGGTCAGAAGGAATCAATGAAAGATACTGCCAGGGTCCTGGGGAGGATGTATGACGCGATTGAGTACAGGGGTTATGGGCAATCAATTCTTGAGGAACTGGCCCAATATGCAGGGGTCCCGGTATGGAACGGCCTCACCAACGAATTCCATCCGACACAGATTCTTGCCGATCTGATGACCATGACCGAACATAGTGACAAACCTCTGAACCGTATATCGTTCTGTTATCTGGGCGACGCCAGGTATAATATGGGAAATTCGCTTCTTGTCGGAGCTGCGAAAATGGGCATGGATTTCCGTACCGCCGCCCCGAAGGAATACCAGCAGGGGGAAGAGCTTCAGGCAACCTGCAGGGAGATTGCCAAAGCCACCGGAGCCAAAATCAGTATTACCGATAACGTTGATGAAGCTGTTAAGGGTGTGGATTTCCTCTATACCGATGTCTGGGTGTCGATGGGAGAACCTGACTCTGTCTGGGAGGAAAGAATAAAGCTGTTGCGTCCCTTTCAGGTTAATATGGATGTGGTAAGAAAAACTGGCAATCCAAATGTTAAGTTCCTTCACTGCCTGCCGGCATTTCACAACAGGGAAACCAAAACAGGCGAAGATATTTTCAGAAAATTTGGTCTTGATGGCATGGAGGTCACCGAGGATGTTTTTGAATCAAGTCATTCGGTGGTATTTGACGAGGCTGAGAACAGGCTTCACACAATCAAGGCAGTAATGGTCGCAACGCTGGGGTGATATTTAACGGATCCATTCCTTTATAAAGTAAAAGGTAATCACAAAAGAAGTTGCCAGCTTAAGGCCAATTCCCGTAAGAAATCCAAGCAGACTGCCGAATCCTGCCTTGACGGCATATTTGATATCATCCTTGAATATAAGTTCGCCGACGAAAGCCCCTATAAGCGGCCCTAAGACTATTCCCGGGGGGCCCAGAAAAAGCCCGATAATGAGGCCCACCGTGGCGCCGCGTGTCCCGTATTTTGAGCCGCCAAATTTCCTTGTCCCCCACACAGGAACAATATAATCAAGTATGGAAACAACAACGACAACTGCAAGGAGCGTTATGAGAAGCGTATTCGAAAAGTCTGCGAATTTTGTGAAATGGAGCAGGACAAGGCCCAGGTAACTCAACGGCGGACCCGGCAATACCGGTGCCAGACAACCGATAATACCCAGCAGCATTAATATTATCGCCAATATCAACAGGATATAATCTATCATTAAGCCGGCTTCTTATTTTTTGCCAAGGTCATCGAAATCCACATTCGTAAATTCCCTGGTTGAAAGATCGGCAGTCTCCTTAATTGTCTCTGTTTCTGGTTCCGGAATTAAAATTTCTTCTTTCAGATCACTTTTCCCATTACCTATATATGCAACGGCATCTTTCAATCCCTCGGCAAATTTCTCAAAATCTTCCTTGTACAGGAAAATCTTATGTTTCTCATAAAAGAATTTTCCTTCTTTTCCCTGGCGCTTTTTGCTTTCGGTGATTGTAAGGTAGTAGTCATCCTTCCGTGTAGCCTTTACATCAAAAAAGTACGTCCTTTTCCCGGCTCTTACCACTTTGGTGTAAATCTCTTCCCTTGAGTTTTTTTCATCATTGCCGTTTATGACTTCCTTGGTTCCGGCTTCTTCTTCCATTTTTCTGAGTCAGTTTAGAATTAGGTTAGGCTAATGTTCGATTTTCAAATGTACAAATATTTTTATATCCAAACAAAGCCTGCCAAATGTATCTAAAAATCGAAAGGTTCTTTTGAGGGAAAAGGAAAAAGGTTATTTTTGCAGCCAAAATCTGAGGTTCTTTATTAATGATAAGCAGAAGATTATTGCGGATTAAAGCCCTTATGGCTTTGTATGCATTCAACCGCAGGGAGGATGATGATATTGCTCTTGCCGAGAAGGAGTTGTTGTTCAGTATTGAAAAGACTTACGATCTTTACCATTACATTCTCCTGTTGATACTTGAGGTGGCTGATGTTGCAGCCGAAAAGATCGACCAGGCCCTTCAGAAAAGGATGCCGACGCCGGAAGATCTTAATCCCAAGAGGCGGTTCATAGATAACCAGGTCATTGCGCAGCTCAGGAAGAATAAGGCTTTCAACGATTATGTTTCATCAAAAAAGCTTTCGTGGGTGAATTATCCCCATATTCCCCGCCTTCTGTACAACAAAATGATAGCATGGGATATCTATGAAGAATATATGTTATCGGAGGTCCACAGCTATTCTGCTGATAAAAAATTCATCGTTAATCTTGTAACAAAGCTTTTTGCAGAATCGGAAGATCTCGAGTCAAACCTCGAGGAACAAAGCATATACTGGAATGATGACACCGAGTATGTCATCGTTATGATCGAAAAAACTCTCAAAAAGTTCAAAAGTGACAATAATGAAAGCGCACCTCTCATGCCTCTTTATAAAAACCGTGAGGATGAGGATTTTGTAAAGATATTGTTCAGGAAAGCGGTTCTGCACACGAAACAATGTTCCGAATTAATTGAGAATAATACCACCAACTGGGAGGTCGAAAGGATAGCACTTATGGATATTCTTGTTATGCAGCTGGCCATTACGGAGATAATCGAATTTCCGGAAATCCCGGTTAAAGTAACACTTAACGAGTATATTGAGATAGCCAAATATTATTGTACGCCAAAAAGCAGTACATTTGTCAATGGCATACTCGACAATATAGTAAAGGAGGTCCGTGAGAAGGGGATTTTCAAAAAAAGCGGTAAGGGTCTCATTGGAGAGATTGATGAAGAGAATGCCGGCTAATCTTTTATTTGCTCTATGAAGACAAAGGGAGTTTTATTTTTTATCATTGCACCGATCTTTATGGCTGCATGCACAGGTGAAGGCCCGACTAAAAATGATACGGAAGGCATCATCCTCAAAGACGGTGAAACCGGTGAAATCAGCTTCCGGGAATATGAGCACGATTTCGGGAAGATCTCTGAAGGAGAAAAGGTTGCACATATCTTTGAATTTGAGAACAAAGGGCCGGGGAATCTTGTAATAAAATCAGCTATAACAAGTTGCGGCTGTACCGTAACAAAATTCGATAAAAAACCCATCGCTCCCGGACAAACAGGAAGCCTTGAAGTTGTGTTTGACTCCGGAGGAAGGACCGGGATGCAGACAAAAACAATAAGTGTTCATTCAAATTCCAAGACCAAAGTCGTCATACTTAAGATTACAGCAGAGGTTCTGGAATAAAATGAGAGGTGGAAATTATGGATAAAGAGATAATCCAAAAGAAATGCTTCCCTCATACCCGCCATTTCGGCAGTGGGAAAGAAGGACCACGCTCTGCTTGCAGCCGCGGTAGAAACTGGGAAGGGGCATATTTACTTAAGGAGACACTGCTTGAATTTAAGCCAAAAAGCCGGAAGTGTTTTTCATGAATTATTTCATATAATATAGATCGGCAAAATAACTTCAGGACATAATAACATTGACGGGGCAAGAAATTAATTCTAATCAATAATAAACATCCACAGACCATGAACAATTTAGCTTTCATTCTTTTACAGACAGGTGCAGCAACCGGACAGAATAATGCCCTTGTTACATTCCTGCCATTATTGCTGGTTTTTGTAGTATTCTATTTCTTTATGATCCGTCCTCAGATGAAGAAGCAGAAAGAAATGACAAACTACAGAAATTCTCTTAAAAAAGGAGATAAGGTTATTACCACAGGCGGCATTTATGGAAAGGTATACGAAGTAAAAGACAATTATGTAATGCTTGAGGTAGGCGGCGATCTTAAACTTAAGGTTGATAAGAGCGCCCTCATGAAGGATCCGACTGCCGACAGTGCCCAGTAAATTCTTCCGGTAATAATTTGTGAATCACCACAATGGCATATGGTGGAAGAGATTTTCCGAAAAAGGAGGAAGCAGCAAAAACAGGGATCTTGTAACTTTCTCCTTCTTTCTTTTGCTTTCTTTTATATTATGGTACCTGAATTCTCTGGAAAAGGATATCGAATATGAAATGAAGTACCAGGTCAGTTATGTCAATCTTCCGGAGAACAGGGTATTGGCCGATGAATCCGTCCCAAAACTGAATGTCTTCCTGAAAGGTCCCGGCTATTCCATCCTGAAGATCAAACTTGCAGGAAGCAGGGCTCCTGTTGAGATTGATATTTCATCAATAAGCTACAGGAGGGTTCCCGGAAGCCGGACACCCAGCTATTACATCCTGTCTTCATCCCTTGTTCCAAAACTGAGGAATTTTCTTGATTCTGAATGTGATGTCACTTCAATAAAGCCCGATACCCTTTTCTTTACCCTCGACAGGATTATAAGCAAAAAAGTCAGGGTTGTCCCTGATCTTGATATAACACCTGCAAGGCAGTATCTTATCAAAGGCGGCCTGAAAGTATCTCCCGACACTGTCACGGTTAAGGGTCCGAAACGTATAGTTGATACCATCCATTTCATTACAACCAGGTACAGGAGAATCAAAAGCATTAACGAGTCTGAAACCATTTCTATCGGACTTGAATCGATACGCGGTCTCTCATTCTCCTCAAAAAAGGTACATGTAACAATTCCTGTTGAGCAGTTTACAGAAGCCGAATTCAGGGTTCCGGTCAAGTTGCTGAACAGTCCTGATTCGGTAAATGTCAGGATTTTCCCTGACATGGTAACCGTAAAATGTATGGTTGCTGTAAGTGATTACAGGAAAATCAGGGAGGTGCCTTTTGATGCTGTGATAGACCTGTCGGAAGCTGCCCTGAATTCTTCTGAAAAACTACAGGTTGGTCTTCGGAACATACCTCCTTTTATCAGTTCACTCAGGGTCAGCCCTGCCAAAGTGGATTTCCTTCTTGAAAAAAAGCGGCAAAGGTGAAAAGCGGGACAGGCAGAATACTCAAGCTCGGCATTACAGGCGGGATTGGCAGCGGAAAAACAACTGTCTGCAAAGTGTTTTCAGTACTTGGCGCACCTGTGTTTTCAGCTGATGAAGAGGCAAAGAGAATACTTGATAACGAGAGAGAAATTCGGAAAAAGATAAGCGATGCAGTCGGTAAAGACCTTTATATCTCAGGTTCTCTCGACAGGAAGGAACTTGCAAGGCTGATTTTCAACAACAGGGATCTTCTTGAAAAGGTCAACGGGATAATACATCCTGCTGTTTTTCGATATTTCAGCGATTGGGTTCAGATGCAGGATTTTCCATATGTGATAATGGAAGCCGCTATTCTTTTTGAAAGCGGGGCGGCACGCATGATGGACAGGATAGCAACTGTGGTCACTCCCGTTGAAGAGAGAATTGAAAGGTTGCTTCGCGGAAACAAGTTTACAAGAGAACAGATTACCGAAAGGATCAGAAACCAGATCGACGACGGATCAAGGATCAGCCAGTCGGATTTTGTCATCTTCAATTCTGAAAATGATATGATAATCCCTGCGGTACTTGGTGTTCACAATGAGATGTTGAGATTGTACAATAAAAATTGAAGGGATGGGATTTTTTGGCAAATGGATCGGTGGCGGTTTGGGCTTTGTGCTCGGAGGTCCTCTTGGGGCGGTTCTTGGCTTCCTTGTCGGATCAATGGTTGACAATACGACTGTTCAGCAGACCTATACAACATCAGCACGAAGGCCGACACCCGGCGATTTCGGGATGAGCCTTCTTGTTCTCATTGCTGCCCTTATGAAAGCTGACGGCAAGGTCCTTAAATCAGAACTGGACTACGTCAAACGGTTTTTTGTTCAGCAGTTTGGTGAAGCTTCGGCAAGAGAGGCTCTGATTATGCTGAGGGATATCCTTAAACAGAACATTCCTGTCAGGGATGTATGTGTCCAGATATCCCGGAATATGGATTATTCTTCGAGGCTCCAGCTGCTTCATCTTCTTTTTAACATTGCCTGTGCCGACGGAACGGTTAATGCCGCAGAACTCGATGCCATTGAAAAAATGGCAGGTTATCTGAACATTGCCTCCTCCGACTATTTGTCGATAAGGAATATGTTCGTTCCTGAAACGGATTCGGCATATAAAATTCTTGAAATTGAACCTTCAGCAACCGATAGTGAGGTAAAGAAAGCTTACAGACGGATGGCCATGAAATATCACCCCGACAAGGTGGGACATCTGGGCGAGGAGTTCCGTAAATCGGCCGATGAAAAATTCAAGAAGGTAAATGAGGCATACGAAAAAATCAAGAAAGAAAGAAATATGATCTGAAATCCGGACTTAAAAAAGGGATTTTTATGTTCGTACTATTATACTAAGGATTAAATTTGCGGATTAAATTTTATTGAGAATGGTATTAAAGGACATTTTGGCAATTTCGGGTGAACCGGGTCTTTTCAAGTTTGTTGCCCAGGGTAAAAATGCAATTATAGTTGAACATCTCGAAACAGGAAGACGCAGCAGCGCCTTCACCTCGGCAAAAGTCAGTTCACTTGAGGATATTTCCGTGTTCACACAGGATGAGGATATGCCTCTGGCCAAAGTATTTGACAGAATCTTTGAGAAGGAATCAGGCGGACCTGCCATCGACCCTAAAACAGCAACTCCCGAAATCCTGAAAAAGTATTTTGAAGGGATAGTCCCTGAATATTCCAGAGAAAGGGTGTATGTAAGCGACATCAGAAAGATAATCGTGTGGTACAACCTTCTCCTGAAAAAGGATATGCTGATCCCTGACGAGCCTGAAAAACAGGATGATCAGGAACAGAAGGATAAAGTTGCTGAAGAAAAGCCGGTTACCGGAAAGAAAACCAGAAAAAGTACATCAGAGCCCGGGAAATAATTGCAGGGCAGATAATACCTCAGCTATGAATTTTGGCGGCAGTGAAGTGGTGTACGATTATTCCGCTTCAAAAATTATTGTTCTCCCCGTTCCATACGACGAGACAAGCACCTGGATGAAAGGCGCTGACAAAGGACCTGATGCCATCCTGGAAGCTTCGGTCAACCTGGAATTTTACGATGTTGAAACCGGTACCGAAGCGCATCTTAAAGGTATCCACACTGTCGGCCCTGTACTTGAAAAGGGTTCTCCTGAACTGCTTGTAAAATCTGTATATGAAAGAGTCATTGGCCTGCTGCATGACGATAAATTCCCGGTTGTTATCGGAGGAAACCATACTGTCAGCATAGGAGCTGCCAGGGCATTCGCTGATAATTTCAATGATCTGACTGTCCTTCAGCTTGATGCACATGCCGACCTGAGGCAGGAATATGAGGGATCGGAAAATAACCATGCCTGTGTGATGGCACGAATAAGGGAATTTGCCCCAATTGTTCAGGTGGGGATACGAAGTATGTCTTTGGGGGAACTGCCATATGCCGACAATGAAAGGATATTTTATGCTCATCAACTACTCGGCGACAAATCGTTATACTCCAGAGCCATTGATAAAATTGGCAAAAATGTCTATGTCACTGTCGATCTTGATGTATTTGATCCTTCACTGATACCATCAACAGGAACTCCTGAGCCCGGGGGGCCTGAATACCACGATATTATGCTTTTCCTTAAGGAGGTTGCTGAAAAGCGGAACATTGTGGGCTTCGATGTGGTCGAGCTTTGCCCTTCCCAATACAATAAGTCTCCTGATTTTGTCGCAGCCAAAATAATATACCAGCTTTTAAGCTACATATTTGCCTGAGCGGCCAGGGAATTCATTGCAGATCTTCCTTTTTTGCCTTTTCCCAGATTTCATTCATCTCATCAAGTGTCATGTCATGAAGTGAGATACCTTTAGAGAGAGTCTCTTTTTCAAGATAATTGAAACGTTTAATGAATTTTCTGTTGGTCTTTTCAAGCGCCGCCTCAGGGTCAATTCCGTATAATCTTGAAGCATTTATGAGCGAAAACATGACATCTCCAAGCTCTTCCTCGATTTTTGCTGTATCGCGATTATGAATTTCAGTCTTAAGCTCATTTATTTCTTCCAGTACCTTGTCCCAAATCTGATCGCGAACTTCCCAGTCGAATCCCACACCACGGACTTTTTCCTGTATCCTGTTTGCCTTTACAACAGCAGGCAGAGATGACGGAACACCCGAAAGAACAGGCTTATATGCCGAATTTTCCCTTATCTTGAGATGCTCCCAGTTTGTTTCAACTTCAGAGGATCCGGAAACTTTAACATTACCAAAGACATGCGGATGCCTGTAAATCAGTTTTTCGTTTATCCCCTTCAGGACATCAGCCATTGAAAACTGATTTTTTTCAGATCCTATCTTTGCATAGAAGACTATGTGCAACATCAGATCTCCGAGTTCATTCCTTATGCCATCTTCATCTCCTGAATATATTGCATCTGCCAGCTCGTACGTCTCTTCAACAGTAAGCTTCCTCAGGCTTTCATTAGTTTGTTCCCTGTCCCACGGACATTTGTCTCGCAGTTCATCAATAATATCCAGGAGTCTTCCAAACTCCTCACAGCTTCTTTCCTTGTCTGTCATTTTTCAGAATGTTAAAATAAACGGTTTACCGGCGCAGCTTTATCGGTCGAATCGACCCGCAATGATGAGCCAATTTCTATGCTGAGAAGCTCAGACACATTGGCGCCGTTTATGGAAATCTCCAACAGGTCGAGCGAATTGAACCTTGCCAGGAGATCTCCTACTGCAACATCTCCGTACGATTGTGATATTTGTTCCGTGAAATTTTTATTGCTTTGAATTGAGATCCTGAATCCCCTGTTTTCGAAGACCCTGTAGAAAACCTCTCTTGTGATGTTGGATATTGCATTGCCGTAAGAATCAATAAAAATAATGCTGCCAATAATTACATCTTTGTCGATTGTCGCTCTTAAAGGCATCCTTTCAGTAATGCCGCTTACCGGCTCCCCGAGCTGTGAAGGCTTCCTTCCTGAATACAGGCCAGCAGCAGCATTTGCAAAAATCTCAAGCTCGTCTGTTTTTCCCCCGGCGTCGATACTGATTATTTCATCAGGATCGGAATTGAGGATGAGGTTGAATATCCCGTTGTCAGTCCCGATGAAGAATTGATCCCTGGCCTTTACTATCAGATACCTTGCTCCGTTCCCCGGCTCAGAGTGAACGCAGATAATGTGAACTGATCCTTTGGGATAGTTGCTGTATGTATTACGAATGACAAATGCTGCATGAGAAATATCAAAAGGCAAAATACCTGAGGCATTGTCGATTATAATTGCCCCGGGACACAGGCTGCAGATTTTACCCTTGATGATGCCGTTATAGATATCATCAGCCCTCCATTCAGTTGTAAGCGTGATAACAGCCATGGGAAAAAACTTACGGCAAAGATAATCTTCTAAAGAAAAAATAAGCTTACTTTGTGGATGCCGGCAGATCTTTTTTTAACCGGGCCGGACTTTCCGGCAATTGTTGTTAACAGGGAGAATTTATTTATTTTTTAAAGGATTTGATGACAGAGATAGTATTATTTCTTGAGGATATTGACCCTGTGATCTTTTATGGTACAAATAATTCCCTGCTCGATAAAATCCGGGGCTTCTTTCCCAAAATCAAAATTATCGCAAGGGGCAATGAGCTGAAATGTATCGGAGAAGAGGCCGAGATAACCATATTTGCCGAAAAGTTTAATGAGATTGTTGAGTATTATCAGAAATATCACCGGCTCGAAGAAGATGATCTTGAGAAATATTTCTTTGATGCAGGACATATGAAAAGCGCCTCAAATGGCGAATTTGAACATGTGATTGTTTTCGGGACCAGCGGGAAACCGGTAAGGGCGCGTACCGTAAACCAGGTTTTGCTGGTTAATGATTATAAGAACAATGACCTTATAATCGCTGAAGGTCCGGCCGGTACCGGAAAGACATATACCTCAATAGCCCTGGCGGTCAGGGCACTTAAGGAAAGGGAGGTCAAAAAGATAATACTGGCCAGGCCGGCAGTCGAAGCAGGGGAGAGGCTGGGCTTCCTCCCCGGAGACATGAAGGAAAAACTTGATCCGTATTTGCAACCTCTTTACGATGCACTGCACGATATGATCCCATTCAAAAAGCTTGAGACTTTGATGGAGGATGGTACCGTACAGATTGCACCTCTTGCCTTTATGAGGGGCAGAACACTTGAGAATGCTTTCGTGATCCTTGATGAGGCCCAGAATGCAACTGTAAGCCAGCTGAAAATGTTTCTGACACGCATGGGCATAAATTCAAAATTCATAATGACTGGCGACACAACACAGATTGACCTTCCAAAAAGATCAGAATCAGGTCTGCTTCAGGCAATGAGGATTCTTGCCGATATAGAGGGCATATCCATTATCAGATTTGATGAGAGGGATATTGTCAGGCACAAGCTTGTAAGGAGAATTGTAAAAGCATACGAACAGGAAGAAAACAACGGGAAGGATTCACCGGTTTCTTCCGTAAAAGAAGGCCGGATGCCGTAAAAGGAAAAATTCCGGTTTATAAGAAAATTTTTGATCGCAGAAAATAAATATTTGATAATATGGATAGTACAATTCAATATTCAGATTTCAGCTTCCCGGGGCAGAGAGGTATTTACAAGGGAAAAGTAAGAGATGTTTATAACATCAATGACAAGTACCTTCTGATGATAGTCTCAGACCGGATTTCTGCTTTTGATGTGGTTCTGCCCAGGGGAATACCATACAAGGGCCAGGTTCTCAATCAGATAGCTGCCAAATTCCTTGACGCAACAAGCGATATCGTCCCAAACTGGAAAATTGCAACCCCCGATCCGACTGTCACAATTGGTTACAAATGCAAACCATACCCTGTTGAAATGATTGTAAGGGCTTACCTTACCGGAAGTTCATGGAGGACCTACAAGGCGGGGGCAAGAGAAATATGCGGCATAAAATTGCCTGACGGAATGAAGGAACATCAGAAATTTCCGGTTCCTGTCATCACTCCTACAACCAAAGCCGGACATGGCAGCCACGATGAGGATATTTCAAGGGAAGAGATAATCGGAAGCGGACTTATCCCTGAGGAAGAATATGCCCTTATCGAAAAATATACAATGGATGTATTCATGAGAGGGTCAGAAATTGCTGCCCGGCATGGTCTGATTCTTGTTGATACCAAATATGAGTTTGGCAATCTTGACGGAAAGATTATGCTTATCGATGAAATCAATACTCCTGATTCTTCGAGGTATTTTTATGCTGACGAATATCAGGACAGATTCGATAAGGGATTGCCGCAAAAGCAGTTATCAAAGGAGTTTGTCAGGGAATGGCTTATGGAGAACGGATTCCAGGGAAAGGAAGGACAGAAAATCCCCGAGATGAGCGATGAATTTGTCGGACAGGTCTCTGAGAGATATATTGAACTTTATGAAAATATAACCGGGGAGAAATTTGTAAGGGCAGATATATCAGACGTCAGGAAACGGATTGAAAGCAACTGTCTTAAATTCCTGGAAACCCTCAAATAAATGAAATGAACAGGATGCTGAAAAATAAAACATTAATAACATTGTTTCTCCTGCTTGTGACGGTCCCGGCAGTCCTGTCGCAGGTTGTTGTTGAAAGATCGCGCGACAGGATAATCATCTCAGGGATACCCTACTACCTCCATCTGGTAAAGAAGGGAGAAACGGCTTATTCAATATCGAAAGCATATGGCATAACCACTGAAGAGCTTTTAAAGGAAAATCCGGAAATATCAGCCGGACTGAAAGACGGACAGAGCCTCAGGATAAAGGTCAGCATGGTCGATACCGCACCTGTCTCACAGCAGCCACCACTACCGGCAATTTTCAAGGATGAAACGAAATATGTCTATCACATTCTTCAACCCGGAGAAACTATCTATCGTCTTTCAAAAACCTACGATGTAACAGAAGAGGAATTAATAAAGAGCAATCCGGGAGTCGACATAAGCAAGCTTCCCGTCGGTTTTGAAATTGCCATTCCAAGGAAAAAAGAATCTTCGGCAGTTCAGACAATCTCCGGCCGGGATCCCAACGCCTATTACCACAAGGTTTCAAGGGGTGAAACCATGTATTCAATTTCACGGCAGTACGGAATTACTGTCAGGGAACTCAGAAGAGCCAATGGCGATACACGTTTCCCTCAGGTTGGCGACTATCTTAAGATACCTGGCAAAAAGCCTGTCCCGGAAAAGGTTGTTGTTCCGGAAATTATTGAAGAAACGCCGGAATTAGTTGTACAGGAAGCCGAATATAAGAAGAGACCTTCGGGTTATACCTCTGTATCCGATCTGACAGGTTCGTTCAATGTGGCAGTTTTACTTCCCTTTTATCTGTCCGAAAACGAAAAACGCAGAGAGATCGATTCTTCAAAGTCGGTAAAGGGGAAGAAGATATACAGGGAAATAAACCGGTCAGACGACTGGATCTATCCAAGAAGCCTTGGCTTTGTGGAAATGTACGAGGGCATGCTGCTTGCAGCCGACACTCTCAGGGCACTTGGTCTGAATATAAGAATGAATGTTTTTGATGTCGGTGCAGATTCCATTGGAGCACGAAGACTTTTAAACTCGGGAAAACTTGACGGGATGGATCTGATAATCGGACCTGTCTATTCTGAAATTATGTCATTTGTTGCTGAGTATGCAGGAAAGCGTGGAATACCTATTGTGTCTCCGGTCCAGCTTGAAAACAACATGGTTCTTCGTAACAATCCAACGCTTTTTATGTCTGTTCCCTCCATTGATATTGCACAGGCTGCAATGGCAGAAAAGCTTAAAGAGTACCATGACAGGAATATTGTCCTTATTCAGTCTAAACTTGCAAAAGAATCAGAAGGGGTCGTAAGACTTCGCAATCTGATTGCTGACGAGCTTGCTTCTCTGGTTCCAGGAGAGGACGTAAAGATCAGAACCATGGATTTCGTGAGCAGATCATCCCTGAGAAAGGATTCAGTGAACAGACTTGCCTATTCTCTGTCCGACAAGACAGGTAATGTGGTGATTATTGCATCCGAGGATTCTCCTGTTATGAGCGAGTCGATAACCGATATTCATGCCCTTGCACGGAAGTATAATATAAATGTTTTCGGCTATCCGGCCATGAGATACCTCGATAATATTGATCATAAGATCTGTTTTGACCTTGGTCTTATGATATATTCACCATACTGGATAGATTATTCGGCCCCTGATGTGAAACAGTTTAATTCTGTCTTCAGAAAAAAATTCCTTACGGAACCTTCCGAAATAAGCTATGCATGGCAGGGATATGATATTTTATATTATTTCCTTTCAGGAATTGCCATACACGGCAGGGAATTTCTGTCACATCCGGAAATACATAATCCGGATCTTCTTCATACTGAATTTGATTTCAGGCGAAATGGCCTTAATGACGGATTTGAAAATCAGAAATTATATCTGATCAGATATTCAAATAATTACGAGCTGGAACTTGTCAGTGGCGGAAATTATGCGGCCAGGTAAGAAGAATTAAACCCCTGTACCGTGATGTCAGATAAAATGAATTGTTAACAAAAATTAACAATGGGGAATATAAACACAATATTAATTGTCTAATTGGTGTATGATTAAGGAATCGTACAGGCAGACCAGTGATGAGGAACTAGTCAGGGCAACTCTGGATGGTGATAAAAGAGCTTTCGGAGAGATAATATCCCGTTATCAGAATATGGTTGCCAGGACTGTCAAAGGGATGCTGGGAGATTCAGTTTACGCGGAAGATATAGGGCAGGAGGTTTTTGTAAAGCTGTTCTATTCTCTTTCAGATTTCAGAGGTGAGGCAAAGCTTTCAACATATATTCAGAAGATTGCTGTAAACCTTACTCTGAATGAGATAAAAAGAAGAAAAAGGTTCTTTTCAATGTTTTCTCATAAAGGGAACGATGAAATGCATGAAATTGAGATCCCTGATCATGACACGCAAGAGAGGCGGGACGCTGCAGAACTTGTGAACAAGGCTCTCATGAACCTGGATCCGAAATTCCGTGTAATTGTGGCAATGAGAATGCTGCAGGGGTATTCAACAAAGGAAACTGCCGAAATCCTTGATCTTCCTCTTGGAACGGTCCTCTCACGGCTCTCAAGGGCACAGGAACAAATAAAAAGTATTTTAAAAAAGATATGACGACATGAAATCTGCGGATCTTAAATTATTGATAATCAAGTCTCTTGACCCGGGGGCCGACCCCCGTGAAATATCGAGGGAGATCGAAGAAACCGGCGCGGAATATAAATTCAGCAACGGATTCGGAGAAAAAGTTCTCGGCAGGATTTATTCATCCGGTTCTGCTGTTGTCAGAAAGGTTGAATTCATAAAAGACCTTAATTTTGTATTTTACAGGCTTGCACTTTCCGGAGTCGCAGCAATAGTAATCCTGCTGATTTCAATTTTCATTATGGAAGGATCGTTTTCAATGAATTCTTTTCTTGGGCTTGGAAACACTTATGATGAAACAATAACATGTCTTTTAACCGGATATTGATTCTATTATGAAAACTCGCACAATAATTCTGGGGATTATAACTCTTGTTGTCGGATTTCTCCTCGGCATGCTGACCTCTGCCCAGGTAAGATTGCACAGGCTGAGGCCCGTGAGGATGTATGCTTCGGAGGAACGTTTCCGTGAAGGTTTTTATAAGATAATCCAGCCTGACGAAAACCAGAAGATAAAGATTGACCAGATCCTCGACAAGTATGCCCGCATTAACAGCGAAATCCAAAACAATTTCAGGAAAGAATTTGAGGCAAACAGAAAAGCGATGAGAAAGGAACTTGACTCGAATCTTACAAGGGACCAGATTGCAAGGCTGAAAGAAATGGATGAAAAACGTCAGGAAATGATGAGGCAGGCACGCGAGAGACGCAAAAATGACAGTTTAAACCCAAGAAGCGACCGGCCGGGATCAATGCGTCATGGAGACGAAGGGCGGGATTTCCAGGGGCCTCCTCCACCGCCTTCTTTCACTGAGGGGGACACTTCCGGGTCAGCCAGAGGTAAATAACAGATAATCCAGCAAAATAGGCAGATCTTCTGCATTGACCCCAAGCGAAAGCAGCAATGGACGGTCTTCTTCAAAGATTTTCATGAACTCAGCCAGCGTAACCTGGCCGCTTCCTATGCCAAGTCTGTAAAAATCGACTGCTTCCTTCTTTTTACCCTGGCATAATGAAAGATGCCCTTTATTAATATAGTCGTGGGCAGTCATTTTGCCCGATGACAGTCGTTCATAGTACTTTTCAGAATCACCGAACCTGCCAAGGGCAAAATAACAGAAAGCGATAGGCCTGAGTATCTTTAGATTACCCGGGTCATTATATTCAACCCTGAAGTAATATTTGAGTGCAGCTTCATAATCATGAAGGTCTAGGTAACAATGCCCCGTCATGATTGTTGTCTGGATATCATCCGGATCCATGGTCGCTGCCTGCAGATAATAATCAAGAGCCTCTTCTTTTTTTCCGAGGCGGCGCATGCATAATCCAATTTTTTTAAGTGTCCAGACTTTTCTTTCAATAAGTTCAGCTCTCTGGTAATATTTTAGGGCCTCTGCGTAATTGTCTTCCTGCTGGTAGCAAAATGCTATTTTTTCATAAAGCTGTGAATCATCAGGCTTGTCTTTTAACTGACGCAGAAACAATTCGAGGGCATCCTTGTAATAGTTCTTGCTGAAGAAATAATCGGCCAGCCCTGCTTCAGCTTCGCCCGCATTTCCGGTCATCCTGAAAAATTCGGAATTATATATGTCGAGCTTGCCTGAAAACAGATCTTCAAATTCTTTCCTGTATGGCGAGAGTTTAAAAAACCTGTAAATATCCTGAACATACTGGGTAACATTTGTCCTGAAATTCCTGTATGGATCTGCCTCTGACTCCCCGTCATCGAGCTGCTGCAGCCCATCGAGCTCCAGCCGGAATACCTTTAGCATCATAGTCTTTTGTGATGACGGGAGATATTTCAGGTTAAGAATAAGAGAATACTTGTCAGAATTGCATATGAACGGAGTTTTATAAAGGGCTTCTGCAAGTTGGTCGGTGCCGGGACCGAGAACTTCGTCATGGAAAATCTCATTAAAGACCTCATGATCCGGATAAAATGGCAAGAACCAGTTCTTGAAGTCTTTGAAGAAGTCAAAATGTTTCAGATTGGAGAATGCCGACATATAAACGTCAGCTCCTTCCATCTGCAGTTTTGTCAACTCTTCCATTGTCCGGAAAATATCCTCGGAGTCCTTGAACATATCCGACCAGTCGGGGTTCTTTTCTCCATATTGGTCACCCGGCAGGATATTGTCAAGATCAAGCTTTTCCTCAATCCTGGGCTTGAGCTTTGCAACTTTGGGAAGTATCTCTTCATTAAGCTTCCTGCTTAGGTTTTCTGTTTCCCTTGATCTTATTATCTGGAGTACTATCAGCCTGCAATGTTCCCTGAAATTCCTGTCCTTACCCAGTTTTGTGATCATTGAAGTTATTTCGGGGTAAAGCAATATTCTGTTGTTGTAATAGTAAAGACTGAAAATCAATCCGGTAAGAGCCCTTTCCATCACCTTCTCCTCGCCAGACCTGTAAAAATCGATAAGGCGAAACAACTTGTCAGGCTGAAAGGTCCTGAAGGAGCTAAGCGATATGGCACTGACAAAAACGGATTTCTCGTACCATCTGAATTTGCCTGAATCCAATATTATTCTTATAAGGCTGTTTTCGGCATCACCAAAATAATCTGTGAGCCATAAATGGTTGAATATCTTGCTTATCAGCTGCCTGTGTTTGACGGCAATTTCCGATTCAGGATCAGGATCAATCTCTCCTGTCAGTTTCAGCCACTCATCAAGATCTGGTTTGAACATCAGATCATCAACTGTTTCAATAAGACTTTTCCCTGCTAGTTTTTGTTCTTTCATGGTCTGTTGCATCATCCAGTATGTATGCCATCCTGAATAACGTGACAGAATGTCCTGCCGCAAACGGTCAGCCAGGCGAAGAATTGACTGAATAAGCTTCAGATATACTTTAGGCCTTTCAGGATCATTAATGCCTTCAATAGTGTATGAGAGCATGTTCCTGTATGTCATTACGATATCATTATACTCGTCACGGAGATATCCAAGCGATGAAACTGATATCATATCTTCCAGAATATCAAGGCTTTGTTTTACCTTTTTTTCAGATATGAGTTTGCAGATAACCTTGTGTTGCAATATTATTTTGTTGGAGTTCACGGCTTTAAATCTTCAAATTTTTCCTGAAAGCGAAATCTCTCTCTTACCATATTACAACAATCAGGCCGATTGGTTTAAAATGATGCCACTTAACACAATATCGCAGGTGTCTTATATAAGGGGGAAACTCCTGCCGGTAGTGATCTTTTTAAAAGTTGAATCCTATGCTGAAGTAACCCTTAAGCGATCTGAAATACCTTACACTGTCGGTGAAACCCTGCATAAATCCTATTTTGATTGGCCCTATTATTGACATATAACCAAGCCCGATCCCGTAACCTCCGAACACCGACGGATCATTGTCCCGGGAGGGCTCACGTGCCATGGCGAGATTCGCGGCGAGACTGAGGTGAAAATCTTTTCTGAACTCAATATCAGCGTCATATCTTATTCCTGCCAGCCTGTCGACAGGGATCTCATTGTCGTGAAATCCTGCAAGAGGGACGGACCTGGGAGATGAGCCTTCAACCCCGCCCATGAAGTAATAGTTTTGAGGAGATGTTACGGTATCCCTGGTATATGTATATAAAATGTTGCCTCCAAACGACATCGACACTTTTCTCCCGGTCTGGAAATATTTTCTGAAACCTGCTGATGCAGAATATGAACTCTTAAAAAGAAAATCGCCGGGCTGATCAGGAGTAAAGGTGACTTTTGAAAATTCCCTTTTGATTTTTCCTGAAAGTAACCGGGAATAGTGTAATGAGATCAATGAAGTCAACCCTTTTTTTGGAAAGTACTTTTTGTCCAGGCTGTTGATCCGGGTTTCATAGCCGGCATCGAAACTGTTAAATGTCACCCTTCGGATATTATCCTCCGAAACAAAGTCAGGGACAAGGCTGAAGCTTTTAAATTCGGCCGAGATGCTCATCATGTGGTTCAGGCCTGTCCTGTTATTGAAGCTGACGCCTGAGGAGAAGCTTAGGGAAGGGAATTTTCCTGTTTCTCCCCTCAGAGTAAAATGGGGTATCAGCGTATTATCACTGTTGAAAAACAGTGACAGACCCGCATTTTGATGCTTTCCGAAGAATTGGGTGAAGTTGAAGCGAAATCTGTAGTACTGTCCTACATAGCTGTCTACCTCAAGAGCCGAGCTTCCTGTCAGAAAATTTTTTGCCGAAAGATTAAGAATGGCACCTTCCTTAAGAAAATTATCATAATGGACAGCAGTGTAGATCATTGTCAGGGGCTTTTCCGTACATTCGATTACCAGCTTCAGGGATTGTCCGGAAGGGATGATTCTGTATTTTACCTTTTCAAACCATGCCCTGCCGTAAAGAAGATCTATTTTATCATTAAGGTAATCTTTTCGGACTGTTTTTCCCGGAGCTATCTCGAGTATGCCAAGGATCTGGTCGTCGGAGATCACAGAATTGCCGGTCACTTCTATTTCGTCAAATATATATGAATCGATGTTTTCCAGGAATTTAACTTCTTTTTGAGGTCCCAGACGGTTCAGTGAATCGGCCAGTCTTCTGAACTTTTCCCTGAATGGGGCCGCTGCCCTGTATCCTCTCTGATAAATTGTGTCTACCTGAGAGAACGAGGTTATTGAAATGCCGTTCTCATTTGGGACTATAAGATAGTCTATCAGCTTTTTTTCCCGGGCAAAGTCATTTATGCTGTTGAAGAAACTAAGCTGTTTCAGAACACCTGTGATTGATTGAAGTTCATTTTCATTATATCTGTTAAAACCGGTATATGAGCCAATTACAATGTCGGCCCCCATTTCTTTCAATTCAGTGACGGCTATGTTCCTTACAAAACCTCCGTCGATAAGTATGGCAGTGTCGATTTTTACAGGGGTAAAAACGCTTGGGACAGCCATACTGGCCCTCACAGCATCCGGAAGATATCCTGTCTTAAGTACTGTCTTGCTGCAGGAGACAAGATCTGTTCCGATGCAGAGAAAAGGAACAGGAAGTAACGAGAAGTCGGTTATTCTGGCTGCCGGCCATGCATAATAACTTAACATTTTCTCTATATGCTGTCCGCTTATCAGCCCGGAAGGAAGCTTAACCTTTCTGGAGGTTATAGGAAAAGAGGCAATACTGTTATTGAAATATTTCTTTTCTGTAAATATTACCTTATCCTCGGTGATATTGTTTGAAAGAAGCAGGTCCCAGTCAGCGGTCTTAAGAATATTATAGAGGCTGTCAGAGCTGTAACCGATCGAATACAAAGAGCCCACGATACTTCCCATGCTTACGCCTGTGATATAGTCAGGCCTCAGGCCAGCTTCTTCCATTACCTTAATTACGCCAAGATGCGCCATGCCGAATGCGCCTCCTCCGCTAAGAGCAAGTCCCAGTTTCGGGCGGGCATTCTTTACCTGTGAAAAAACGGTTGTCAGATTGAAGGAGAGAAATAATAACAGAGCGGTTTTAAATAGAATTCTTTTCACTTTCAATTAGTTCCGTAAAAATTTCTGATTCGTGTTAAATGCATTACAAGGGCACCTGAACCCTTAATGACATCGAAAGGCAAGTTAATAAATTTCAGTATTTTTACCGGGTGAAAAATATAACAAAGAGCGGAACTTTTTTTCTTCCTGTCACCAAAAAGGAAATAGAGGATCTTGAATGGGATCAGCCTGACGTAATTATCTTCAGTGGTGATGCGTATGTTGATCATCCATCCTTTGGTCCTGCGGTGATCGGAAGAGTGATCCAGAATGAAGGGTTCAGGGTTGCGATTGTGCCACAGCCAAACTGGAAGGATGACCTGCGAGATTTCCGTAAACTGGGGGTCCCGAAGTACTTTTTCGGTGTAACTGCAGGTAACATGGATTCGATGGTCAATCATTATACCGCAGCAAGGAGGCTACGGTCGGATGATGCATATACTCCAGGCGGAAAAGCAGGGTTCAGGCCTGATTACGCGAGTATAGTTTATACCAGAATACTGAAGCACCTCTATCCCGAAGTTCCTGTTGTTCTTGGAGGGATTGAAGCATCGATGCGGCGACTTACGCACTATGATTACTGGAAGGACAGTGTTGAGCCGTCTATTCTGCTCAGCAGCGGAGCAGACATGCTTATATATGGTATGGGAGAGCAGCCCGTCAGAGAGCTGATAAGGCTCCTTGCCAAAGGAGTCCCATTTAAATCTCTCGATACAATTCCCCAGACTGTCGTTGCCATTGGCAGGAATGATTCTCTTCCGGTGAACGGCAAGTGGAGGGATATCATGCTCGGCAGCTATGAGGAATGTGCGGCCGATAAAAAGATATTCGCTTCAAATTTTATGATATTTGAGAAGGAGTCAAACAGGATAGACGCGGCCAGGCTGGCAGAACCTTCCGGTGATAAAATGGTCATAGTTAATCCCCCTTTCCCTCCAATGTCAATGGAAGAGGCGGACCGTTCCTATGACCTGCCATATATGTATCTGCCTCATCCCAAGTACAGGAACAAGGGGCCTATCCCTGCCTATGAGATGATTAAATTTTCAGTCAATATTCATCGCGGGTGTTTCGGTGGTTGCAGTTTTTGCGCCATAGCAGCTCATCAGGGAAAGCAGATTATAAGAAGGTCGGAGAAATCAATACTGGCCGAAATAGAAAAAATCAGGAGCCTCCCTGGTTTCAGGGGATATCTTTCTGATCTTGGAGGCCCTTCAGCAAATATGTATTCAATGAAGGGTATCGACAACGAACTGTGCAGGAAATGTTCGCGTCCTTCGTGTATCTGGCCCGCGGTATGCAAAAATCTTGAAACCGGGCATGGAGAACTTACAGAATTATATAAAAAGGTAAACAGACTGCCAGGCATCAAAAAGGCTTTCATAGGCAGCGGTATAAGGTACGATCTTCTTTTCCATGAATGGAACAGCAGGGCAGGGAAAGCGGAAAAGGAATATCTGGAAGAACTTATTAAGAATCATGTTTCGGGCAGACTGAAGGTTGCGCCTGAACACACCTCACGCTATGTGGTGAACCTTATGAGAAAGTCGCCTTTCAGTTTATTCTGTAAGCTTAAGGAGCAGTTTGAAAAAATAACTGCCAGGGAAGGATTAAAATATGAGATAATTCCGTATTTCATTTCTTCACATCCGGGTTCCACGGAGGAAGCCATGTCAGAGCTGGCCGGGGAGGTCAGGAGTCTGGGGATAAAACCGGAACAGGTTCAGGACTTTACTCCCACACCCATGACACTTTCCACAACAATGTATTATTGTGGCAAGGATCCGTACACCGGTAAGAAGGTTTATGTTGCAAGAGACGTGGAGGAGAAACGCAGGCAAAAAGAATATTTCTTCTGGTATAGGTCGCGGTACAGTCGTGAATACCCTTTAAAAAAGAGAAAACCGGGAAGCTGAGCTCCCGGTTTTATCAAACCTTTGAACTATTCGTTCAGAAACAACTGTTACTCATATTCCTTAAGGATATTTTTCACGTCATCCGGGGCTACGCGGCCATAGGTCTTATCTCCGATAAGCACCACGGGTGCGAGGCCGCAGGCGCCGACGCACCTGAGGCTCGAAAGTGAAAACTTGCCATCCTTTGTTGTCTGACCCACCTGAAGCCCAAGTTCTTTCTTAAATTCATCCAGAACTTTTTCAGCGCCCCTTACATAACATGCTGTACCCATACATATGCTAATCGGATGTTTGCCTTTCGGGGTCATGGTAAAGAAAGAATAGAATGTTACCACTCCATAGATTTTTGCTACAGGCACCCCTGTTTCGGCTGAAATCACCTCCTGAACTTCAGCAGGAAGATAACCGAAGTGTTCCTGGCACGAGTGGAGTATGTTTATCAGTTCCTGAGGATCTCTGTTGAAGGATTCACAAATCTCTCTGATCTTTGTGATATCCTCCTGTCTCAATTCTATTTTAATACTGGACATAGCATTGAATTTTATATTGACCTTAACGGTTCATTACTATTGTTTAACGATAATTTTTTTCTTTTTGTCAAAGTACCTGGTGTGGAGCAGATGATGTGCTTTTTCACTGTTAGGTTCTCCGAGGAATTCATCATACAATTTTTTAATGAATGGATTCTCATGGGATTTCCTGAGCGGTTTGTTACGGTCTTCGTTATAGAGAGCTGCTGCCCTGGCTTTGAGAATTTCAGAGTTTCCATGATGCAGCGGCTGTCCGCCGCCACCTATGCATCCACCCGGGCATGCCATAACTTCGATGGCATGGAACTGTGATTTTCCGGATCTGACATCGTTAAGAAGTTTTCTTGCATTTCCCAGTCCGTGAGCAATACCGATATTCAATTTAAGTCCGTTGAAATCGATGGTTGCTGACCTGACGCCTTCAAAACCCCTTAGTTCCGTGAATTCAAGACGGTCAAGTTTCTTTCCCGTATATATCTCGTATGCAGTTCTGCATGCAGCTTCTATTACACCTCCTGTTGCTCCGAAGATGACTCCTGCACCTGTTGATTCGCCAAGAGGAGCGTCGAAATCCTGTTCCTCCAGGCTGTTTAAGTCGATATTTGCCTGTTTGATGAAGGCAGCAAGCTCCCTTGTGGAAATTGAAAAATCGACATCCCTGTTGCCGTCAACAGAAAATTCATCTCTCTGACATTCATATTTCTTGGCAAGGCAGGGCATTATGGATACTACTACAAGATTCTTGCGGTCAACCTTGATCTTGTCGGCAAAATATGTCTTGGCTATTGCACCAAACATCTGCTGCGGCGATTTTGCCGTCGAAGGAATGTCCTTAAGATCCGGGAAATACTCTTCGAGGAAGTTTACCCAGCCGGGGCAGCAGGAGGTAAGTATCGGAAGTTTTGCACTCTTGTCACCATTGAGATGACGGGTAATGCGTCCAAGGAGTTCTGTTCCCTCTTCCATGATGGTAAGATCGGCAGCAAAGTCGGTGTCGAAAACATAATCGAAACCGAGAGCCCTTAATGCAGCGACCATTTTACCTGTGACAAGAGTACCCGGTTCGAGGCCGAATGCTTCACCCAGTGCAGCACGTACTGCAGGTGCTGTCTGAACAACGACAGTTTTTGCGGGATCTGCAAGGGCTCTGAGGACGTCAGGGGTATTGTCAACTTCTGTAAGGGCTCCTGTAGGGCATACTGCAACACATTGTCCGCAATATGTACATGTTGAATGTTCAAGATTCTGTTCAAAAGCCGGGGCAACCGCTGCCATAAATCCCCTGTTAATTGCCGACAGCGCTCCGACAGTCTGAACTTCATTACACATCATCTCGCATCGGCGGCACATGATACATTTGTCGAGATTTCTTTTTATTGAAGGAGATGTATCAGATTTGTATGTTGACACGGCAGCATATTCAGCTCCGGGGATCTCTCTTATCCCGAGTCTGTGTGCCATGTCCTGAAGTTCACAGTTTCCTGATTTTGCACATACCAGGCACTCTTTAGGGTGGTCAGACAGGATAAACTCCATCACTGTCCTGCGGGCATTGAGAACTCGTGTCGTATGAGTTTTTACTATCATTCCTGCCTCACATTTTGTGGAGCAGGTCGGAGCAAGGTTCCTTCTTCCCTGGATTTCAGCCACACAGATACGGCATCCACCAGGTTTATTTTCTATATTAAGATCATCGAGATGCAGGTAGCATAATGTGGGGATATCAATTCCAAGCTTTTTAGCGGCATTCAGAATTGTAGTACCCTTTTCTACCTCAACCTCTTTATTATCGATTGTAAGTTTTATTGTTTCCATTAATTTTCCGGTTATCTGATAATTATTGCATCGAATTTACATTTCTCCTTGCAGGCACCACATTTGATGCAGACATCTGGATTAATATGATGTATTTCCTTTCGCTGGCCCGAAATTGCATTGACGGGGCAGACCCTTGCACAGGCTGTACATCCAACGCAGTTTTCAGGGATTATATAATACTCCATGAGGCTCTTACATTGCCCGGCCGGACATTTTTTATCTGTGACATGGGCAACATATTCGTCCATAAAATTATTGAGTGTCGAAAGCACGGGGTTGGGTGATGACTGTCCCAGTCCGCAAAGAGATGTGTCTTTGATAACATTACTCATATTCCTGAGTCTGTCGAGATCCGCCATTGTGCCTTTTCCTTCGGTGATCTGGTTGAGAAGTTCGTTCAGGCGTTTGTTCCCGATGCGGCATGGTGCGCATTTGCCGCATGATTCCTCAACGGTGAAATCGAGGAAGAACTTGGCAAAGGATACCATGCAATCGTCTTCATCCATCACAATCATCCCGCCTGATCCCATCATTGAGCCTGCAGCAACAAGGTTGTCGAAATCAATAGGAAGATCAAGATGTTTTTCGGTAAGGCATCCGCCGGAAGGGCCTCCGGTCTGGACAGCCTTGAATTTCTTGCCGTTCCTGATACCGCCTCCTATCTCGAAGATCACTTCCCTAAGGGTAGTACCCATCGGAACTTCTATGAGGCCCACGTTATTGATCTTGCCTGCAAGGGCAAACACTTTTGTGCCTTTCGATTTTTCAGTTCCTATTTTATTGAACCAGTTTGCTCCCTTGAGAATGATAATAGGTATGGCAGCAAATGTCTCAACATTATTGACGTTTGTAGGTTTTCCCATGAATCCTGCTTCTGCAGGGAACGGGGGCTTTATTGTAGGTTCACCGCGCATGCCTTCCATTGAATGGATAAGAGCTGTTTCCTCACCACAAACGAAGGCGCCGGCGCCGTATCTCAGCTGTATGTCAAAATTGAAACCCGTGCCAAGTATATTCTTACCGAGCAGCCCGTATTCCCTTGCCTGGCTGATAGCAACCTTAAGCCTGTGAATGGCAAGCGGGTATTCAGCCCTTACATAGATAAGGCCGTTTGATGCCCCGGTACTGTAACCGCAAATTGCCATTGCTTCAAGCACCGAATGCGGGTCGCCTTCAAGCACTGAACGGTCCATGAATGCACCGGGGTCGCCTTCATCGGCGTTACACACCACATACTTTTCATCGCCTTTGCTTTTACTTGCAATTTCCCATTTCAACCCTGTGGGGAAACCAGCACCGCCGCGGCCTCTCTGTCCCGAATCCTTGATCTCCTTGATCACATCCTGGGGCGTCATTTCGGTAAGTACTTTGCCAAGGGCCATATATCCATCCCTTGCAATATATTCATCGATATTTTCAGGATTGATAAATCCGCAATTTCTGAGGACTATCCTCAGCTGTTTTTTAAAGAAACCCATGTGTTTTGAGTCACCTATCGGTTCCTTTGTTTTCGGATCATGATAGAGAAGCCTTGTGACCTTTCTTCCCTTAATGATATGCTCTTCGACAATTTCCTGGGCATCATCGGGTTTCACCTGTACATAAAATGTATTATCAGGCATGACTTTGACTATAGGCCCTTTCTCACAAAATCCGAAACACCCTGTAAGTATTACCTGAACCTTTTCGGATAAACCTTTCGCTTCAAGTTCATCTCTTAAATTCCATACAATTGCATCGCTTTCAGAAGCATGGCAGCCCGTACCGCCGCATACCAGAAGATGCATGCTGTATTTTGACATGTTTAAACCTCCTATTCTTTAGAATCTATTGTTTCATAATTTACCGGGATAATCCCGTCGATCAGCTCACCTTCCTTTATGTACTTCTCGATTATCTGATCGGCTCTTTTCAGATCGACATAACCGAAAACCACCGGATCCTTGCCGGGAAGTTTGATTTCAACAGTTGGTTCGGCATAGCAGTATCCCATGCAACCAGTTTGTGTTACGATACCAGGTATGTTCCTGCGGTCGAGTTGCTCCATGAAAAACTCCATGATAGGTTTGGCGCCTGCAGCGATACCGCAGGTAGCCATCGCAACCTTCACCTGAACATGCTTCTCAGGGTCAATTGCCTTGATTCTTAAATCCAGGCCTGTCTTGATTTCCTCGCGTTTCTTTTTGAGATCAGCGAGTGATTTGATTTGTGACATGCTTATATAGTTTAGTTAATTAAATTTTGGTTTTTCAGGTCGATATATTCTATTAAATTTATTTAAAAATTCATTCTTCAGGTGTTTTAAATCTGGTATTAACATAATTTCAATCCTTCATTCCGTTAACACCAATATCTTTAAGATTCTGATCAATCATTTCTTTGATGTCGGATACCAGCCCGCTTTCTGTAAAATTCTCAATGCCAAGATATTCTTTAATCTCTTTGGATGAAAAACCATATTCTCCGTTGTCAGTTCTGTGGTTGTAAAGAAAATCAATTTCCGGATTGGCATTCATGAGAATAGTCATTACTCCTGCAATATCACCGAGGGGTTGCCTGTCGACATGTGACAGAGTGAATGAAGCCTTAACTGTTGTTCCCGATCCTTCGTGAGATTCAACGACAAGGTCTCCTCCGGCAATCTCTGCCTGGTATTTCAGGAGTGGAAGTCCAAGTCCTGTTTTTCTTGTTGTACGTGTTGTGAAAAACGGATCTGTAACCTTCCCGAGAATTCCCTGCGATATTCCTGATCCATTGTCCCTGACAGTAATTTCAATCCTGTCATCAGACAATGATTCAGAAATCCCGACAAAGATCTCGGACGCTTTTGCCCTTATTGAGTTCTGTGCTATATCAAGAATATTCAGAGCAAGTGTCAGCATCATGAAACTATTTTTCTATTGTTAATTCCCGACAATGCCATTTTTATTTCCTTAAATGATATTTTTTCAATTTGAAGATCATTCCATACCATCCCTATCTGTTCCGGGAAATGAGAATCTGAATTCGTCACAATGCTATACTTTTTGATTTCAGGCTTGATATTTGCAAATTTCTCTGGTGTGGTCCTTCTCGAAACTTCCAGGGCATCTGCTTTAAGATCACCGGGGATGAATCCCAACTGGCTGTAAATGCTGTTCTTCATCCTGTCGATATGTGCCGGGATAAAGATACCGTCGTTTCCCGTCACATATTTTTCAAGTTCTCCGATGGTGACAGTTGTGGCATTTACCAGAAGCTTTTCCTCGACATAGATTATATCCTCATTTTCATCCACGACGACCTGGTCCCCGAAAATAAGCGGATCGTTGTGCAAATCCGGCAGATGCATATCAATATATTCCTGGAAGGCCCTTACTGAATCCGGATTTTCAAAGAACGCAAGGCAATGCACTTCTTCCCTTGTAGTCACCTCGGCTCCCTGTAAAACGAATATCCCTTTTTCCTTTCCAAGTTTCTTTACAAGTTCCGACTGCCTGGTGCTGTTGTGATCAGTTATGCCAATTATCCCGAGTCCTTTCCGGGCAGCAGCTGCAATAATATTTGCCGGGCTCATGCTCAGATCACCGCACGGGGAGAGCAGGGTATGAATATGAAAGTCAGCCCGGTGGATATTCATTTCTTTTCCAGTAATTTGAACAACATGCCTGCGGCTGTGAAGGTGTCGGCCTTTGTTGACAGGATCGGGATGTTTTCCTCATTGCTTTTTCTGATTGTATCATCCTCCGGCATTGATCCTTTGACGATTATCACTGCAGCGAGTTCCTTCAGTGAAGCCACTGCCATAATATTCTGATGTGTCTGGAGAGTGATCCATACACTTCCTTCCTTTGCATTACCGATAACATCACTCAGAAGATCAGAGACATAACCGCCGGTTACCTCCCTGTTCAATCCGTTGATTCCTGAAATCACCGTCAGGTTGAGCTTTAATACAATTTCAGCTATTTTCATCTTCTGCGCCAATTTTATTACAATTTTTTTCCAGCCTGTCTGTTCCCCAGATCTGTTCTGTAATCCTGTATGCTTTTTCATTGCTCAGGAGGTTCTGGTTTATCATCTGCTGTTGCAGGAAAATGCAGTTGGATATACTGGAATGTCCCTGGACTATGTCTTCGGCAAGGGTCTGGCAATCAGGAGCGCCACATGCCGCACAGTCAAATCCGGGGAGGAAGCACATCAGCCGGCGTTTCCTTTCCATCTTTTTCATTGCAACAGATGTATCCTCATCAAGTTTTTCAATGTTCCTTGGTTCGATATTGCCGAGGAAGCTGTGTTCCTTGAGATTAATGAAACCGTCAATGATCTTTTTCTGCTCCTTATTATCCCTGAGAGAGAGATCGGCAGCCATTTTCCTGAGTCTTTCAACGATCAGAAACCTGTTTCCCGTCATCAGAATGCCTCCTGCACAGCCTTCGTCACATGCTCTGAGTTCAAGAAAATCGACATAACCAAGCCTGTCGTTTTCAAGATTTTCAAGCAATTCGGTTACATTTTTTATTCCATCGACTGCCAGGGCCCTTTTTACCGAGTGAGTTGATTCGCCGCGTGTAAGGCTCCACATGATGCCTCTTGAATTCAGCAGATCGTCAGTTACGGGCATATTTGCAGATGATTCGGAATTCTGAAGGGATTTCTGTATTTTATTATAAAGGAAATTCATGTTTATGACTCCTGTCACAACCGACTCCATATCGCCCACCGGACTTTTTACCGCTGCAATTTTAGCCGCACAGGGGGTGGCATAGAACAAGCCAATATCTTCCTGACGAAAGCCGGCCGACTTAAGCTTTTCGAGATAATAGAGAGCCGACATATCTATCGGAGGGTTGACCTTTATTATATTGTCAACAAGGTCCGGGAATCTGACCTGTATCAGCCTTACAATGGCAGGGCAGAAAGAGGAGATAAGCGGGCGTATTTCATTTTTCTCCTTGAATCCGGAGTAGGCTTCAAGCACCATGTCAACAGTGTTTTCAACCTGGTATACATGGGTAAAGCCAAGATCCTTCAGTGCGCAATAGATCCGTGATGCAGGGATCCTGTGCGAGAACTGACCGATCAGGACGGAAGGAATCAGGATTACCCTGACCGGATATCTGAAGATGATGTCGAGATCGTTTTGCTCGACACTGATTGCCGACACCGGACAGGCCCTGTAGCACTCACCGCAATCAACACATTTGTTTGCAATAATGCTGGCCATGCCTTTTCTGACGCGTATGGCCCGGGTCGGACAGACAGTCATGCAGTGAGTACACCCGGTGCAAAGATCGCTGTCGACTTTCAGCGCGTGATGAAATTCAGTATTTGGGTTTTTATCTGACATCTGTACTGAAATAGTTTATGAGCTCAACCACCGTTCCTTTCCCGGTTTCGCTCGTGATGTTCATGGCATCACTGTTTTTCTTCATGTTTGACAGTCCCATCCCCGCACCGAATCCCATTTCTCTTACCTGAGGCGAGGCCGTCGAAAAACCTTCTTCCATTGCCCTGGGAATATCCGGAATCCCCGGACCTTTATCGGTAAGCAATATCCTTATCTTTTCACTGTCGATCTCAACGTCGGCTATCCCTGAATATGCATGGGCCACTATGTTAACTTCGCCCTCGTACAGGGCTATAACTATCCTTTTTGAAACAGAATGGCTGATATTGAGCTGACGCAAGATTTTCTTAACGGAGCTTGCAACAGATCCGGCATTTGAAAAATCACCGCCAGCTATTTTATATCTGTACTGCATTTATTTAAAACAACGGTTTGATGCCCGCCGAATATAATTCTCCGGATATGCGGAATACAGAAAAGGGGCTCTCAATGAGCACAATCCCTGTTTCCTCTGCCAGTTTTATTATTTCGTTGTTTATCTTCTTATCCCTGGCAAATACTATACAGTTGATTTCCGACATTTCCGACGTCCTTATTGTCTGAAGATTTGCAAGTCCAGTTATAAGCAGGACATTTTCCCTTTCAACTTTCAGTACATCGCTCATCAGGTCGGATGAAAATGCATATTCAACCTCTTCTGCTGACTTTTCTTCCGAACACACTATTCTGCCTTCTATCTTCTTAGCTATATCACTGATTGTCATCATTTTGTGTTAAAAGCTATTTTGTATAAGCCGGTCTGGTTATTACTGGCACTGCAAAGATAATATATTTATTGTTAAAATAATAACAGTGTTAATAAAATAACAAGAGATATATATTTTATTTGATTTAGTCTGTTGTGTTCTGTCTTTTCTGGAACTTGTTAACTGGGAAGAATGAAAATCCTGAGAGCATCTGTTGCCTTTGAGCACAATCATCGTTTCACCACCCCTTTATGGTGGAATAAAAGGCTGTCAGCGGATTTTTACCTCTTTTCGCTTCACCACGGAAGTAACCGTGGAAATCGGACTTAAAAGCCTCCGGCTTTCCTTTGAAGGCTATGCTCAAATAAGAATCTGTTTTATAAGCATAATTACTCAAGAAAAACGAAACTCCCGATATCAATAAACTAAGTTCTGAACTCCGAACTGGATCCGGCATGTGTACGATGAGTAGCACTTTAAGGGGGCAGGGGGGGTATAATATCATGAAAAAAGGGCAAAATCAGATCTTATACGCCACGCTTTTCGTTCTTTGCGGGCAAAATCAGCTTTGTGATTTTATTCGATTCATTTTCTGAGTTTTGCAAACTCCGAACCGCTTTTCCATTTTGGGAAGGAATTGGATGTTGCAAGCTGATAGCCGATAGTAAAGGCAAGTTGTGCATCTTCCCTTATTCCTTCAAAATTCCATTTTTCAGGATCATAGTTGTCGGAAGTCCTGTGATATTTGTTGTCAATGTAGTCCTTTACCATTTCGGAGGCCCATTCTTTTCCAAATTCGCGGCTGTCGGTATTTCCCCTTACAAACAAGGAAGGAACCCCTTTTCTTGCAAACGAAAAATGATCGGATCGGAAGTACATACCGGTATGAGAATCGGGATCGCCAGTAACATACCTGTCCTGTTCAGTTGCAGCTCTTTTGACATAATCATCGAGTTCCGACTGGCCGTAGCCTGTGATCATGACATCCTTCATCCTTCCAATCGGAAGAAGGAGGTCGTTATTTATGCAGGCCACTGTTTTTTCAACAGGAAGAGGCGGATTTTCTGTATAGTATAAAGAACCTGCCAGTCCCTGTTCCTCTGCCGTGGGGAAGAGAAGCACTATACTGCGGGCCGGCCGGTTCCTGAGTGATGCGAATGCTTTTCCTATCGACAGTTCCCATGCCATTGAGGTACCGTTGTCCACGGCCCCGTTGAAAATTGAATCCCCGTTTTCTTTCTCACCTATGCCGAAATGATCCCAGTGTGCTGAATAAACGATACTTTCGTCAGGCCTTTTGGAACCTTTCAGTATCCCTGCCACATTTCTTGACGTGCTGTATTCAACTTCATTCCTGATATTAAGTGAGACTTTAAGATCCAGCGGAAATCCCCTGAATCCTTTTTTACAAGCATTTTTCCTTAGTACGGATACATTCATCCCAAGTGAATTGAAAAGCTCATCTGCCGATCCTGCAGATATCCATCCGGTGAACAGGCATTTTGAGGAATCTCCGTCTGCAGACCGGGGAAAAAGATTTGGATTGACTGAACTGTTCCTTGGGACATTATATGAATATCCAGCGCCTCCGGTTTCATGGATTATCAGGATCCCAGCTGCACCCTGCCGGGCAGCTTCTTCGTATTTGTATGTCCACCGGCCATAATATGTCATTTCAGTTCCCTTGAACAGTGTTGTATCTCCTGTATATAATCCCGGATCATTAATCAACACTACGACAGTTTTGCCGCGAACATCGATACCTGCATAATCGTTCCAGCCATATTCGGGAGCCACAATCCCAAATCCTGCAAATACCATGTCGGAGTTCTCAATGTCTATCTCAGTTGTTGTCCGGGGCGAGATTACGGCAAGCTGATCAGGTGTGGTGTATTTGAATTCCCTGCCGTTACCGCGAAATCTGACCGGATTTGAAACATTCGAACTTATTTTTACCATTGGGACATACTGAAAATAGCTGTCGCCAAATGCCGGTTCAAAACCGATTACGGCGAGTTGTTGTGCAAGATAATTGACTGTGATATCCTCACCCTTTGTAAATGGAGCCCTTCCCATGAAACTGTCTGATCCGAGAGCCATAACGCAGCGTTCAAGGTCGGAGATGTTGATGCTGTTCCTGGCTTTAATGAAATCAGTAGTATCATTGCAACGAGTGAATAACAAAAATGTCAGGGATGTTAAAAGCACGATTTTTTTCTTCATGGGGTTCAATTTAAATTCCTGATCAATTCTTTCTTGTCCTGATTATTATCTTCCTGCAATTCTGCAGCCAGGCACGAACCTGACGGACGTATAATGCCGGAAGGGAAGAAGGATCATCTGAAAACGGTGTTCCAGATCAGAGCCCTCCCGCTCTTCCAGAATGCCCTGAAATAGGGATTTTCGGTTATATATATTACTTCACCGCTTCCTGCCGGCTCCGATCCGATGACAAGTGTATTTCTCATCTGTTTCTGGTATTTGTATCCTGCAAATCCTGCAACAGGTTTGCTTTCGAGGATATAACCGATATTGCTGCCGTTTGGGAGAAACGGATAGGCTTGTGCTCTCTTCATTACGAACCATTCACTTCCAAGTCCGAAACCAATCGGGTTTGTGGTATCCACAAACACTCTGTAAATGCTTGCGGCGGAACTCTCAGAAAGGAGATGCCTGTTCTCGTCCCCGAATTTCTTAAGAAGCGATGTGTCATCGCTTTTAATCTTTTTCTCGGCAGCTTTCTGCTCTTCATTTCTTGTCTCAATTGCCTTGGAAAGTGATGTTGATTTTTCTGTTGCAAATACCTGAATTGCATTTTCGAAGGCAACAACACGGCCACCTTTTTTTGCGAAGTCAACAATAGTGTCCTTTATCTTTGAATAGTTCCCGGAGGGCAAAAGAAGTACATCAAAGCCGCTGAGATCAGGATTCTCGCGATCCGTAACATTAATCAATGAAACCGGATATTCCAGTTCCCTTTCAAACAGGTACCACAGCTCGCCGGCAGAGCCCGACGATATCCCGTCGCCGCACAGAATGGCAACATTTGATTTTTTCACGAATGCGGAATATTCAGAACCGAAATCTTTTCCCTTCTCCACAAAACCTGTCGATGCCTTATTGAGGCCGACCTGGTACCTGTTTGCCAGCTCTGCAACAATTAAATCCATTTTGTTTGCTGAGTTTGAATTGTCCCCCCGTGCAATTATGAAGCTGCCCCGGTTATAGTTTTTACCGTCGGCAGTAAAAGGTTTTAGTGAATATCTTGCCCTGATGTTTTTTCTGGCCAGGGCGGAGATAAATTTCAAAGTATTGAAACCAGTGTAATCAACCACATAGCTGTATGGCTTGTCGGTCGCAGGCTGATTCATTATCTCCTTCATCCCGACCTTTTCCGGAAGTCCTTTTATCTTGTCCTCAACGGCGAAAGCTTTAATGTTATATGCATAGGGGAGGGCCCATGCGGTAAGGTCATAGCTGAGTGAATCGGATGCTTTGCTGTCGGGTTCGAAAAGTACCTGCATGAATTTTGACTGAGGCTGGTATGCACTTATCAGAAAATCGCCTTTTTCAACAGTAACTTCGCCTTCGGCATTTGCCAAATAATCAAAGCCCTTGTATTTTTTTCCTGTGTTACCTGCATACGAATATCTGATCTGGTTTTTTGTCAGGAGGTTAAAGAGATCTTCCAGGGCATCTCTGTCGTTACTTCCTTTGATTATTATTGATTTGTATCTGAATGAAGGATTATTAAGATTTTCGGAAAAGAACCTGTTGAATTCCTCAAGAAGTTTTACCCTGTTGTCATAAGCGACCTTCAGGGTGGCCATGGTTGCCGTAAAATGGCCGTCAATTCTTTTCTTCAAAGTGATAGTGTCTCCCGATTCAAGTTTCAGCGAAAGCCCTGCGTAGCCTCCTCCGCCCTGCTCATATGTAAAACCTGCAGCCCCGTTGAAAAGGGGCCATGTATCGCCAAAACTAGGGCAGAAAAGGTCGAAATTCTCTTTTGTGAAATAGAGCCGTGACTTCTCATCAAAAAGTCGTGCATTCCCTTTTCCCATCAGTCTGTGAAATTCGTGCTGCCACGGAGTGATGACTTCATGCCATGGTTCCGCCCCGGGCGGGAAGAAAAAAGATGATTCGGGCCCCATCTCATGAAAATCGGCATGTACATGAGGCATGAACTGATTATATAATGCCAGCCTTTGAGAAGACTCCGCCTGGGTTTGCCAGGTCCAGTCACGGTTCAGGTCAAAGAGATAGTGGTTTGAGCGGGCTCCAGGCCATCCCTGGTTGTGTTCCCATGTTCTTCCGTCAGGATTTTGGATCAGGTTCTGTGAGTTTCTGTACCTGTTTGTGTAAAGGTCGCGGCCGTCGGGATTCTGGCACGGATCAATTATTATTATGCATGATTTGAGCCATTCATCTGATCCGGGATAGGATCCGGAAACAAGAGTATAAAGTGTTTTCATCGCAGTTTCCATTCCTGCTGACTCATTTCCGTGGGCATTGTAAGCAAGCCATATAAAAGGTATCTGCTTACCTGTATATTCTCCCTCCAGCAATCCTGTCATGATGAGGTTGTTTCTTCTGTATTCCTCAAGATGTGCAAGGTTCTCTGCACTCGATACGATGCATACACCAAGCTGTCTTCCTTCATATGTCTTCCCGTATTCCCTGTAATCTGCAAGTGGGGAAACACCGGCTATATATCTGAAATATTCAACTGCCTTGTGGTGAAATGTAAACTGACTGCCAAGCTCATAACCAAGAAATTCATCGGGGGATTTTATCGTCTGGCAATTTATGTTCAAAAAGAATAAGAAAAAGGCTGAAATCATTAATGTATATCGTCTCATCAGTATAAAATATTAAGTCGGCCGGCTAATATACTATTTTTCATTAACACTTTTGATTGGTGTTCACCTAATCATAGAAAATGCAGCTCAGGCAGTCATCGTGTCTGAAAAGCATTATTTTTGTCGGACTTATCTTTGTTTTTAACATAAAACTCACATTATGAACCGATACATTACAAATCGCCTCATTCATATCATTGTCATTGCGGTGTTGATTCCTTTTTCAGCAGTTAAATCACAGATGCCGGTGCGTGGAGGAGGTAACCAGGCACGTATTCTGGGCTGGGCCGACGATACTCATTATCTGATACAAACATTTGATGAAAACAAGCAGCCTGTTATACGCAATGTAGACATCCGCACAGGTAAAGCTGCAATGGCCAGGGCTCCGAAAACACCAAGGGATCTGCTTATGGAATCATTGCCTTCAGGTGTTGCAATAAATTATACCGATGCTGTGAGTGAGGATGGACAAAGCGCAGCGATCTTCCGGGAAAATGACCTCTATTATTTTTCAGTCAGTACCAGGGAGCTCCGTCGTCTGACAAATGATAATGTGCCTGAAATAAACGCAAGATTTTCGCCCGATGGAAAGAAACTGGCATATACAAAGAACAAGGATCTTTATATATATGACCTTCAAGGTAACAGGGAGATCAGGCTTACATACGATGCCGGCGACAGGATATACAATGGTTATTCATCCTGGGTTTACATGGAGGAGATACTCGACCGTCCGAGCCGTTATGCTGCTTTCTGGTGGGCACCCGACGGGAACAAAATTGCTTATCTCCGGACCGATGAAACAGATGTGCCTGTTTTTACCCTTAACAGGCTTGATGAACCTGACGGTATACACGGAAAGCTGGAACAGGTTCCATATCCGAAAGCGGGTGATCCTAATCCGAAAGTGAAAATGGGAATTGCCGATATGGCAACTGGCAAAACCACATGGGTAAAGACCGATTATAATGTTGATCAGTACATCGCATGGCCCTTCTGGACCCCCGACAGTAAAAAACTGGCCATCCAGATCGTTAACCGCGACCAGAATAAAATGGAATTTATTCTTGCTGATCCTGCTACAGGTGAGTTCACCCAGATATACAATGAAACACAAAAGGCCTGGCTCGATTTCTACAAGGATGTATATGTAATGAAAGACGGTTCGGGTTTCATTGTCAGAAGCGTTAGAAGCGGATGGGAAAATCTTTATTATTATGACTGGAACAATATGCTGAAGTCTCAGCTTACCAGCTTTGATTTCAGGGTAACAGGCATCGAGAGGGTTGATGAGGCACAGAAGGTTGTCTATTTCACCGCCACTGGCCGGGAATCTACCGACAGCCATCTTTTCAGGGTCGGACTGGACGGGAAAAATCTTATGCAGATTACAAACGGGCCCGGCACTCATTCAGTAAGTATCTCTCCCAAAGGGACATGGTTTTTAGATACCTGGAACAACATTGCCACTCCCGGGGCAATTCTGGCGATAGACAAGAACGGGAAGCCTTATAAGGAGATATACAGATTCGAGCAGCCTCCCTTTGATCCTTCAAAGAATTCAAGATCTGAAATGGTTCGCATCCCGACTTCCGACGGGTTGTTCAGTATGCCGGCAATAATTACTTACCCGGTGAATTTCGACAAGACAAAGAAATATCCGGTTATTTTCAGGATCTACGGCGGCCCTGATTCAAAAAACGTCTACAACAGGTGGCAGGGAAACAACCCTTCATGGGATTCCCAGAACGGGATCATTACATTCACTGTCGATCACAGGGGATCAGGGCATTTTGGAAAGAGGGGGCTCGATTACCTCCACAGATGCCTAGGCAAATGGGAAATACTCGACTACGAGGATGCGGTAAAATGGCTAAGGAAATTACCTTTTGTTGATGAAACGAGAATGGGAATAACAGGAAGTTCGTACGGAGGATATATGACCTGTCTGGCCCTTACAAAAGGAGCCGATTACTGGACTCATGGCTTTGCTGGTTCATCCGTTACCGATTACAGACTGTATGATAATATTTATACCGAAAGATATATGGATACTCCTCAGGAAAATCCCGAAGGCTATCGCGATGGTTCTACCCTTACTTATGCCGGGAACCTGAAAGGGAAACTCTATATGACACACGGTGATGTTGACGATAATGTGCATATGCAGAACTCTATTTACCTTATCTCAAAACTTCAGGACGAAGGGAAAACTTTCCAGTTCATGCTGTACCCGGATAACCGTCACGGCTTTACAGGTTCAAAAGCAATGCATTCGCGCAATGAGGCTAACAGATTCTGGCTGCAAAATTTCTTCGGAAAGGAATAATTGTTATCTTGCTGTTAATTTATTAACAACTGATCTGTTACCTGAAAAAGACAATATTTTTGCTTTGTATAATAATATGATAATATGGTAATTGAGTATTTCAGCCGCTGAGGGCCCGGAAGTTTCCGCATAGTAATTCGAAGGACTTATATGTTGAAATTTCACCCATAAAACGCGAACCCCGAACCGCTAAACATCACAAATATTAAACATAAAACATCAAAACTGACCATATGACCATAGGCATTCTTAAGGAATCCGCGACTGAAAAGCGTGTAGCCATGCTTCCGGGAGAAGTTGCCGTACTTAAAAAGCTGGGAGTGGATATTGTTGTTGAAAAAGGAGCCGGAGAGAGGGCTTTTGTATCAGACAAAGAGTATGTCTCTGCAGGAGCTTCAACTGCAGAAAGGAAGGACCTGATATCATTATCTTCGCTTTTATTGTCGGTCAATGCAATTCCTGATGCCGACCTGGATTCTCTGAATGAAGGGCAGATTACAATTTCTGTCGTCAACCCTGCTGAAAATTCAGTATGGCTCGAGAAGGCAAGGATTAGAGGTATTACGGTGCTTGCACTTGACCTCGTTCCCAGGACAACCAGGGCACAATCAATGGATGTGCTTTCTTCCATGGCCACTGTTGCAGGATACAGGGCAGTGCTGGCTGCGGCTTCCATACTTCCGAAGTTTTTTCCTATGTTCATGTCCGCAGCAGGAACAATAAAGCCGGCAAAAGTACTTATCCTTGGTGCAGGAGTGGCCGGACTTCAGGCTGTTGCAACTGCCAGGAAACTAGGTGCTGTTGTTGAGGTCTTTGATGTAAGATCTGCAGTAAAGGAAGAGGTGAAAAGCCTTGGCGGAAAATTCATTGAAGTTGAAGGAGCAAAGGAAGATGCTGCTGCAGGAGGATATGCTGTTGAACAGTCAGACGATTTTAAAAGGAAACAGCAGGAACTTATCCAGAAAAAAGCGGAAGAATCGGATGTGATAATTGCCACTGCACAGATCCCGGGCAGGAAAGCTCCGTTGCTTGTCGTCAGGGAGACTGTCATGAAGATGAAACCCGGTTCGGTTATTGTCGACATTGCTGCTTCGTCCGGGGGTAATTGTGAGCTTACCGTAAACGGACAGACCAGAATTGTGAATGGGGTAACAATAATCGGGAAATCAGATTTTCCGTCGGATATGCCTTTCGATTCAAGCAAGATGTTCGGGTCGAACATAGTTAACCTGTTGAAAGTCATCATTGATAAGAACGGCAAACCGGTTCTTGATATGAATGATGAGATCATTGCAGGCACCACCGCGGTGCATAATAAGGAATACATAAGCCTGAGGGCAAAACAAATACTTGGAATTAATTAATAAACCTGATGGAACAATTTTCAACTTTTTTCCTGCAGCACAGGGAGGCAATATTTATCGTCATCCTTTCCGTTTTTCTAGGAATTGAAGTGATCAGTCATGTCCCTGCAATACTTCACACACCCCTGATGTCAGGGGCAAATGCAATTCACGGGGTTGTGATTATCGGGGCCATAATCGTCATGGGGCATGCCGGTACAACAGGATCTATGGTCCTTGGCTTTCTTGCTGTGGTCCTCGGGACACTAAATGTTGTCGGGGGATTTGTTGTGACCGACAGGATGCTTGAAATGTTTAAAAAGAAAAAGTAATTACCGGTCTTTAAAATAAACACTGATCAGGGATGACTGTACCAACTCAATTTCCATACGGAATCACAATACTGGAGATTACTTATATAATTGCCTCAGTATTATTTGTCATAGGACTCAAAATGTTGAGTCACCCCCTTACTGCAAGGAAAGGCAATATCCTTGCTGCTTTCGGAATGAGCATTGCAATTATTGCAACAATACTTTTTCACAGGAAAGACGGTGAGCCAATCGGGAATATTCCACTTATTATTGCAGCAATTGCTATCGGTACTGTTTTAGGATGGGTTATTGCAAAAAAGGTTAAAATGACGGCGATGCCTCAGCTTGTTTCATTCTTTAACGGGATGGGCGGGGCTGCAGCTGCATTGATATCAATGATGGAATTTCCTCATGTCAGCCCTGAACTGATAGCAGGTTCAGGAATGGCCAACGGGCATGTTCTGGCAATATTGCTTGGTCTGATGATCGGGACGGTTTCATGGTCGGGAAGCATGATAGCATTTGGAAAACTCGACGGAAGGATCGGGGACCTGAGGGTTAAATCGATGAAATATGTAAATATCGCCATCCTGATGGTCCTGCTTGGCTTTATAGTTTATATTATGACACGTGATGTCAGTGAAAGCAGGGATCTGATGCCATTGATTTATATAATGTTCGGTATATCTGTAATTTACGGGGTCCTGTTCGTAATGCCGATCGGAGGCGCAGATATGCCTGTGGTGATTTCGCTTCTCAACTCCTTCACCGGTGTTGCAGCAGCCATGGGAGGATTTCTTTACAACAACCAGGTAATGCTTACAGGGGGTATCCTTGTAGGATCAGCCGGGACAATCCTCACCATCCTTATGTGCAGGGCAATGAACCGTTCGCTTCTTAATGTTATTGTTGGTGTATTTGGAGGCGGAGGCAGCACAGCGGCCACTGAGGCTGGCACAATCAAGGAAATCACCCTGTCGGATGCCGCGATACTTCTGAGTTTTTCAAAGAAGGTGGTTATTGTACCGGGTTATGGACTTGCAGTTGCACAGGCTCAGCACATTTGTCACGAGCTTGATAAACTGCTTGATGAGAAAGGTGTTGAAGTCAAATATGCAATCCATCCTGTTGCCGGACGTATGCCGGGGCATATGAATGTTCTGCTTGCCGAAGCTGATGTGCCTTATGAACAGCTTGTTGAAAGCGACGAAATAAATCCCGACCTCCCCAATACGGATGTTCTCATAGTTATTGGAGCTAATGATGTCGTAAATCCTGCAGCTGAAGACGATCCTTCAAGCCCCATCTACGGGATGCCTATTGTCAAAGCCCGTGACGCCAGAAACATCATTGTAATGAAAAGAGGAATGGGCAAGGGCTATGCAGCCATAGAAAATATGCTGTTTTACAACGACAAGACAAGGATGCTCTTTGGCGATGCCAAAAATACACTGCAAAACCTTGTAAGCGAGATAAAGAACTTATGAATCCTTTTGCTGAAAGACTTACTGCCGTCAGATCTTCAATGCTTCAGAAAGGATTGGATTTTATAGTAATACCACTGTCGGATCCTCACCTTGGCGAGCATGTTCCTGACCATTGGCAGATAATACGGTGGCTGACCGGTTTTACAGGATCGGCTGCCACAGTGGTAATTACAAGCACGTTTGCCGGATTATGGACTGACTCAAGATATTTTATTCAGGCCCGGCGACAACTTGCAGGTTCGGGTTGCCAGTTTGTTAAACCGCTGGGATACCAGAGAAATGATTATATGGATTTCCTGGCTGAAAATGCAGGATCTCAGGATACAATAGGAATTGACGGAAGGATCTTCTCTGTCTCGAATTTCAGAAGACTCACTAAACGTCTCGAAGGTGCCAAGCCTAAGATTGAAACTGATCTGACTATCATCGACGAAATTTGGAGCGACAGGCCGGAAATGCCATTTTCAACAGCGTTCGACCATGCATTGGAATTTTCGGGTAAAGACAGGCAGGTCAAGATAAATGAAGTGAGGGAGGAGATGGAGAAGTTGAATGCTGCCTACCATCTTCTTACATCCCCTGATGATATAATGTGGCTTCTTAATATCCGTGGCAGTGACTTTAAATACAGTCCTTTGCTTCTTTCCTACGCCCTGGTGGGATCTCAACAGGTCCTGCTGTTTGTCGATGAGGCTAAAATTCCTCACAGGCTGGCATCATCATTCGATAAGCTTGGGATCGTTGTACTTCCATACGAGGATACTATCGAAATTGTAACATCTGTTACCGCCGGATCTTCGGTTCTGTTGAATCCGCAATCGGTTTCTGTTTCACTGTATAATTCAATTTCGTTGAATTCCGGGATCATAGAGGATGTATCAATTCCAACCCGTCTTAAAGCTATAAAAAACAGAACTGAAACTGAGAACCTGTACAAGGTGATGGTGAAGGATGGAATAGCCCTTACCAGATTCTTTCATTGGTTCGAGACTAATCACGGTAAGATAAGGATGACGGAAAAATCCCTGTCGGATAAACTATTCGAGCTGCGGTCGGATCAGAAGGATTTTTACTGCCTCCCGTTTTCAACTATTGCGGCATGGAATGAGAACAGTGCATTGCCTCACTATGGAAGAGGGGAAGAAGAAGGTTTGGAAATAGGGGAGAGGGGCATTCTTCTGATTGACTCAGGCGGGCATTATCCAGGCGGGACCACGGATATCACCAGGACAATATCCGTAGGAATTCCCACCGATCGGCAAAAAAATGATTTCACCCTTATCCTGAAGGGACATATTAACCTGGCACTTGCAAAATTCCCGGCAGGAACGCGCGGCTACCAGCTCGACTTCATTGCACGAAGGGCAATGTGGGGTTCAGGACTTAACTATGCCCACGGAACGGGACATGGCGTTGGATATTTTCTTAATGTACACGAAGGGCCCCAGTCGATAAGTCCGGCTGATAACAAGACAAATATTGAGGCCGGCATGCTGACATCCAATGAACCGGCAATATACCGCGAGGGCGAGTATGGGATAAGGACAGAGAACCTCATTCTTTGCTATGAAGATGAAGAAACCGAATTCGGGCAGTTTTTGAGATTTGAGACCATCTCACTTTGCTATATCGAAAAGGCGCTCATTGATAAGAGCCTTCTTGACCAGAAGGAAATCGACTGGCTGAATGCATATCATGTTGAAGTCTTCGATAAACTGAGTCCCTGCCTCAGTCCTGAGGAAATACTCTGGCTTAAGGAGAAAACATCCCCTTTATAGTTTTCTCCATGCCGCTCAGTACATTCCCTGCATTCAGCACAGCAGCTTACCGTCTGTTCTCCCCTGGTTTTATCAGTTAACCCTACTTGCGGGGCAGCTGGCTGATTTTTTTATTTTCAGTGATATAAGGAACTTGTACAATGAGTTGCGGAGTTCCGGAGAGAAACACATAGGTACGGTCTATCTTATTACATCGACGATCTGGGTTATATCGATCAGCGGAAATTCAGTTATCCTTAGTTTTGCGCTTCCGTATGGCACCAGTTGGATAACCTCGGGTATCCCTTTTGGCGAGACCGGACTTTTCGGGGGGATATCTGCAGAATTGTTTTTCAGGGTCCATTCCGGTATTTTCATTCCCCTTGTGGTGATTACAACAGGTGCTTCCTTGTCCCATTGTAAATATTTTGCCGAATCGGCCGACCATATCATATCGCCTTTATCTGCAAACGGGTAGGAAGTAATTTCCTTTTCCACAACATCTATTCCTCTCATGAGCCTGTTATTGTCAATTACCAGCCCGTAGTTCCACGGGGTTTTCGGATAAATTTCCCAGTCGACGCTGCCTTTGTAGCCAAAATTATCATAATTGATTTTTACGCTTTTATATTCCTTCTCCATTCTCAGCGAAAAATACAATGGCCCCCTTAAGACTGCCAGTGAGTTATTGTATCTCCTTTCGGTCCGTACGTTCATCGGGAATTTCAGCGTGATTGTGTCGCCGGGATCCCAGCGTGCAAATAATTTAATTGTGGAACCGTTGTTTCCCGTAATGGTATTTTTCTTGTATGTGATCTCAGTCTTGTCAGCCCACCCGGGAATCCTGAGATAAAGCGGGAACCTTTCAGGCCGGGCTGATGTTATAACAAGGAGAACCGTTCCTTTGAACGGATAGTCAGTCACTTCGGATATTGATATATTCTTCCCTTTTCCGACTTTGGCATTTACGACAGAAGGAGCATAGGCCACAGCCATTAGGCCATTGTCATTCGTGGCCATCCAGAGACTTTCTGTGAATTTGGGCCAGCCCTGGTGCATGTTTGCAAGACAACAGGCGAAGTTGGGCATCAACCCGTAAATATTAGAGTAGTTTTTATTGGTGCTCCATGCCCTTTCATCGCCGTTAACTATTACCTGGTTTGATTGCTGATCGTACTGGTGCGCCCACATATCGGCAGTGGTGGTTCCGGGGAGTGAATTGAAGGCAAGAAGCTCGAGTCTGTCGGCAAGTGAATTATCGCCGAAGATGGCAAAGAGTTCTTCAAGCGAATACATGTATTCCACGACGGAACATAATTCGGTTCCGCGGTCAGGTGATTTTCCCGAGAGATGCTCGTCACCGGAAAACCTTCCGCCGGCCTGGCCATGATTCAGGTCATATTTTTCAATACCGTTAAAAACTGCATTTTTGAACCTTTCATCGCCTGACTGCTGGTACCACAGCCCCGGGTATTTTATCGCCATTGCATTATTTACAACATGTGCGGTAAGACCGTCAGCATTCCAGTTGAGAGGGATCTTCTTATTTGCAGATGCTGCCGAATCCCAGGGAAATTTCTCGTAATAACCTGTCCAGTCGGGGCTGTTGTTCCGGATTGATTCAATGGTCTTGAGGATCCAGGGTTCCTTTGTCTGTCGGTAAAGCCAGTATCCGGTGACTGCATTTTCCATAGCACGGACTCCTCTCCATTCCTTATCGGGCCAGTCGGGTGGAGCCTGGTTCAGGTATCTGAAATAGTTTTTGAGCACCTCCAGAGCCCTGCTGTCGTCAGTGGCTTCATAATATTGCATCAGAACCTTGTTTGCTACTGCCAGAGGCCATCTGTCCTTGTTTTTTGCCGGGCCATACCAGCCCGAATCGCTGGCGCTTGATATTATCGGCTCAATCCATGAAGCCACCTTTTTCTGCAGGTCCTTGTTATCAAGAAGAAAGGCAAGAGGAACAAGACCGTCGAGGAAATAGGGCCCGCGTTCCCACGCCTCACCGTTACCTCCTCTCCATGAAGAGTTTACAAGATCAGGCCAGAAATCGTCAACATTGCCTGTGAGCCCTGCAGCCTGTGCTTCAAGTTGTGATTTGAGCCAGCCCTGAGGTTTGACGGAACCCAGAGGAAGCCGGATATATGCATTCTCTTTGAGGGGATCAGGGTTTCCGTTGTAATTAATATTACCTGTCTTTCCGGTGCATCCCGCAAGGAGAATGCTAAAAATCACCAATCGACCTGCTAATTCTTTTTTCATTTGGATATTGGTTTTTGTTGCGATGGATTATACTGACGGATACAAATTTTACGAATTCAGTGAAACTACTTAAACTGGTCTAACCAGAAATTCTTAATGACCGGATTTATGCTTTTTCCTATTTCCACAGCTTCAACTACCTGGATCATATCGAACCAGACTGTGCCTTTGCCGGGCATTCTCAGGATAGCATTTACCCTTGGAGAAGGGATAGAATCGGCCGGAATTGTAACAAATGTTACAAATTGTTTCCATTTGTTTTCCGGATAGTGCCTTCCTCTCCCATAATCAGCAAGTCCGATCTCAAAACAGGGGCTGTCGGATTTATCTGCAGGGATGGAATCTGTTTTTGCCATAACAGAAACCATGTAGGTCTTTCCCTTTTCAACCCTGACAGGGTAAAACCTTAACCTGGTTCCCTTGTTTTCTGATGGAGTTATCATTCTGAGCGAGTGGGTACCTTCCTTATGTTCTCTCGTATCAAGGAAGTATGTTGATCCACGGTCGCCTTCGTTCCAGGCATAGCATGCTGAAGGAACGCCCGGGCTCGAAAGGTCCTCAAACCCGGGATCTTTAATGAGATTATTCCTGAAGGGTTTCATTTCTTCGTCAGGCTTCCTTATGTCAATCAGATATACCTGTGTGCCGTAAGCAGAGATGCAATCGGATATGTTTCCGGAATTAATGTTTATTATCCTGTTCTCGAACAGGACCCGGGCTTTCGGTTCAGTTTTCCCGGATATGGTTATTTTGAAGTTTTGCGGGGTATTAAGCTTATTGACCGCTATCACGATGAGCTTATTATCATGTGAGCCGGACCATACTTGTATGTTTGCATCAGAGGATCTGACAGGAATTGTTTTTTCTTCTGATAAAAGCCAGGGTGTCATTTCAGCGACTTCCATGGCAATTTTTCCGCATTCGTTCCATGCTGCAGTAGATTTTGGAAACGAGTTTGGTCCGTGCCGTACAAAATACTGGATCCCTCCGGCTCCATTTACCAGAGCCTGGTAAGTCATGTTCCTTATTTCGGGGATGGTGGGTTCACGTTCCCACCATTCTCCCCCGCCGAATGCCTGGGGTACAAGCCACACTGGTTTACGGCCTTCGAACTCTCCGGCAAGCTGTTTCACAACATTACCGGCCTGACTTACTGAACCAGAAGGTACGGGATAAGGATCAGCCATAACTATATCGAGGGCATCAGCATATTCTTTTGATGCAATAAACGGAGCCATGAACACGACAGACACAGGATGCCACGGATCAGTCTCCCTTACCGTCCTGTATATCTCTTCCAGTTGCCGGGGTGGAATTTTAAATCCGTTGGGCTCATCTGAAATATACCAGGCAAGAAGTGCTGGGTGGTCCATAAATGTCTTTATTTCCGAAATGAGCCTTTCCCTTTTATCAGCGTCTGACAAGCCTTCAATTTTCGAAGATACGCCTCCACCTCCGGACACTGAAAGCAGATTGTAATGGACTTTCATCCCGAGCTGTGCGCATCTGTCCATATATGCCTTTCTTTCGTTCAGCCTCTCAGGCAGAATTTTCTGGTACGGAGAGATCATGTTAAAACCTTTTACGGCCTCTTCCTCAGCAAGCAAAGGGTCGACAGGGGAATAGCAGTAAAAGCCGAAAGGGAAGAAGATGCGCCTGTTAACTATGAGCCCTCCTGTCAGACAGTCAGTCTTCACTTCATTTGGCTTATAGTCCAGAAGGTAAAGAAGCGATTTCGTGCTATAAAGATTTCCCTCTGATTTGATATCTGCACTTATGATAAATTTTCCGCGGCTGAGCTCAAGAGGAAACGACAGCCTTAAGAGTTTTGTCCCCGGAACCCCTTTCCACTTCACAAGTTCCTTTCCGCTTGCAGAGAGTGTGATTTCCAGATTCCCTGAAATGAGCTTCGCCGGAATATGGATTATCATCTCCCCTGTCTTCTCGCAGGAATAAAAACTCAACCTGGTATTCATTTTAAAGGAAGTGGTATCCACTTTCTGTGAAAACGAATTTGCTGTGAATGAAAATGATAACGCTGTAAACAGGATGATGGTTCTGAAAGGCATAAATAATCAGGTGCAACTTATAAGTGAAAAACGATTAAAAGTAACCACTTTCCGATTTTAAAAAAAGTGATGTCAGAAATAATATCCGGCACAATGCATGAATTTTCTCTGTGCGACTCTGCGAATTAATCAGGGTTTACTGTTGCCGGTGTCGAGGCAGGGCAGAATCTGGCAGGTATATCCGTGAAAATATACTCCGGCCCGATACCACCACTTCCGGGCAAAGGGTTACGGCTATTCTTTACTTTATCGTCAGAGACAATGGAGTTATCGACAGCATTGAAGCTGTCAGAAGCCCCGGCAATGACTTTTCGGATTAAGCGACCGGGCCTCTTAAAGTCTGATAATCATTTTTCTTGATTTCTTTTGGCTCTCTGTGCCTCTATGCGGAAGTTTTTCTGCATACACAGAGAGACACGGTGTTTTTACAGGATTATCGTCCCATAAGGAACCTGTCGATCTCCTTTGCAGCTTTTCTTCCCGAAGCAATAGCATGGACCACCAGGCTTGCTCCCGAGACAGAGTCGCCGGCTGCAAAGACCTTTCCAACGCTGGTTGAAAATGCTCCGTTGGTTTTGATATTGTTTCGTGCATCGAGTTCAAGGTTAAGTTCCGAGACCAGTCCTTCAATGACGGGGTGAACAAATCCCATCGCGAGAAGAATAAGGTCGGCTTCAATGATCTTAAGAGTTCCGGGCACCGGTTTCATTGTAAATCTGCCATCGTTGTTTTCCCACCTGACTTCTTCCACTTCGACTCCAGTGACATGACCGTTTACTCCTGTAAATCTTTTGGATGAAAGGCACCACATCCTTTCGCAACCCTCCTCGTGTGAGGTAGAAGTCTTGAGTACTTTGCCGTAATATGGCCAGGGATTGTCGGGTGTTCTTGTGAGAGGAGGCTTGGGCAGGATCTCGATCTGAGTCACCTTTGATGCTCTCTGCCGTATAGCTGTGCCCACGCAGTCGGAACCGGTGTCGCCGCCGCCGATTACAAGCACCTTTTTGTTTTCGGCATTTATTTCATTTTCAATGGAATGGGAATGCCCCGAATTGATACGGTTTTGAGCAGAAAGGAAATCCATGGCAAAGTGAATGCCATTCAGTTCCCGTCCTTCAATGTTGAGATCACGCGGCTTTCCTGCGCCGATAGCAATGCAGACAGCATCGAACTGATTAAGGATTTCGCTGGCGGCGATATCCCTGCCTACCGTTATCCCTGTCTTTAATATCAGGCCCTCCTTAACCATCACATCAAGACGCCGGTCAATTACAGCTTTGCTCAGTTTAAAATCGGGGATTCCGAATCTCATAAGGCCGCCTGCCTTTTCATCCTTTTCAAACAAGGTAACATTATGGCCTGCCTTATTAAGCAGATCGGCGGCAGCCATACCTGAAGGGCCGCTTCCTATCACGGCAACGCTTTTCCCGGTCCTTACTGAAGGTGGCGCCGGTTTAACATAACCTTCGGAGAATGCTTTTTCCACGATGGCAACTTCGTTTTCGCGTATGGTAACAGGTTCCCGTTCTATGTTCAGAACGCAGGCATGCTCGCAGGGGGCGGGGCATATCCTTCCTGTGACCTCCGGAAAATTATTTGTTGCATTAAGCCGTTCATATGCTCTCTTCCAGTCTCCTCTGTAAAGAAGATCGTTCCACTCGGGAATCAGATTATCAACAGGGCATCCCCAGTGACAGAACGGTATCCCGCAATCCATGCATCTGGATGCCTGGAGCATCCTGTCCTCACTGTTCAGGATCTGCTCAACTTCACTGTAATCGCAGATCCGCTCGTTTACCGGACGGTTTCCGGCTTCCTTTCTTTTTATCTTTAAAAATCCGGTTATGTCTCCCATATTTCCTGTTTATCCGCTTATTTCAACATCAATTTCAACACTTGCAATTTTCTTTTTCAGCTCTTCAAGTTTTTGTTCCTGAAGTACTTTCTTGTAGTCATACGGTATTACCTTAATAAACACAGGCAGGTATTTGTCGAAATCGTCGAGTATCATCTTTGCCTTTTTACTTCCGGTGTATTTGAAGTGGCGTGTTAAGAGATCCCTGAGTTCTTCAATATCGCCAAGGTCTTCGACCAGTGACAATTCAACCATTCCCATGTTGCAGTAATAGTCAAAGTTCCCGTTTTCATTGAAAACATAAGCTATTCCGCCGCTCATACCTGCAGCGAAGTTACTTCCTGTTGTACCGAGAACCACCACCCTTCCGCCGGTCATGTATTCACAGCAGTGATTTCCAACGCCTTCAACGACGGCCATGGCCCCGCTGTTTCTCACGCCAAACCTTTCTCCGGCAACGCCCGATATATATATTTCACCCGAGGTTGCGCCGTAAAGAACTGTGTTCCCGATTATTATGTTTTTATCAGGTTCAAACGCAGAGCCTTCCGGCGGGACAACGATTATCCTTCCTCCTGACAAACCTTTACCCAGGTAGTCGTTCGAATCACCTTCGAGATACAATTCCACTCCCGGAACTGTGAATGCTCCAAAACTCTGGCCTGCAGATCCTTTAAACCTGCATTTTATTGTTCCGTCGGGAAGGCCTTCCGGGCCATAAAGCTTTGTAATCTTTCCTGAGAGCATGGCCCCGGTTGTCCTGTCAGTGTTCTTTATTGTGCCCTCAATTACAACAGGTTCTTTGTTTGACAATGCTCTTTCCGACTGTGCAATTAGTTCTTTGTCAAGTATATTTCCGAGTTTTGTTTCCTGCTTTTCTATACAGCGCATTTCGTATTTCGCAGCTTCAGGGGGAAGCCTGAGCATATCCGACAGATCGAGATTTTTTGTTTTCCAGTGATCTACTTCATGGTTTCTCTGAAGAAGGTCGAAGCGTCCGATAATTTCATCCATGCTCCTGTATCCCATTTCAGCAAGATATTCTCTCACGTCTTCTGCGAGGAATCTGAAAAAGTTGACGAGATAATCGGCTTTACCTTTAAATCGCTTTCTCAGTTCGGGGTTCTGTGTGGCAACGCCTACCGGGCATGTATTAAGATGGCATTTACGCATCATGACACATCCCAGAACTATGAGGGCGCTTGTTGCAAAGCCGAATTCTTCAGCGCCAAGCAAAGCGGCAATGATAATGTCACGTCCGGTTTTCAGCTGACCATCGGCCTGGAGGATCACTTTCTTCCTGAGGTTATTCATGACCAGTGTTTGCTGGGTTTCGGAAAGGCCCATTTCAAGAGGGATTCCTGCATGCTTTATTGAAGACGTCGGGCTTGCCCCGGTACCTCCTTCATATCCGCTTATAGTTATAAGGTCGGCTCCTGCTTTTGTAACTCCTGCAGCGATTGTCCCCACACCGCTTGATGATACGAGTTTCACACTGATCCGCGCGTCAGGATTTACATTTTTCAGGTCGAAGATAAGCTGTGCCAGGTCCTCAATAGAATAGATATCGTGATGAGGGGGAGGCGATATAAGTGTTATGCCCGGAATAGAATACCTTGTTCTGGCAATTATCTTGTCGATTTTATGTCCCGGGAGCTGGCCTCCTTCACCGGGTTTCGCACCCTGGGCGATTTTTATCTGAATTTCGTCGGCATTTACAAGGTACTCGGTGGTGACGCCGAAGCGGCCGCTCGCGACCTGTTTGATAGCGCTTCTGACCGAGTCGCCGTTTGGAAGTGGTCTGAACCTTTCAGGGTCTTCACCTCCTTCGCCGGTATTGCTTCGTCCGCCGATCCTGTTCATGGCAATGGCCAGCGTCTCATGGGCCTCACGACTGATTGATCCGAACGACATGGCTCCAGTGACGAACCTTCTCATAATTTTTTCAGCGGGTTCGACTTCTTCAAGGGAGATCGGATTTTTCCTTATTTTCAGCATTCCTCTTATAAAAAGGGGAGACATTGTGTCATTGTCTGCAAGTCTGGAGTATTCCCTGAATTTGGCCCGGTCTCCGGTCCTTGTGCTCCACTGCAGCAGAGCAATTGCCTCGGGATTCCATGCATGTTTCTCACCATGTTTCCTGAATGCATAAAGTCCTTCGGTGAATATTTCCGGCATGCGTGTTTCCGTAAAAGCCTTTGCATGAGGTCTCAGAACCTCTTCTGCGATCTCGCTGAAGCCGATTCCTCCGATTCTGGAATTTGTGCCGGTGAAATATTTGTCAATTATATCCCTGTGTATCCCTACGGCTTCAAAGATCTGGGAAGAACGGTAACTTCTGAGGGTGCTGATGCCCATCTTGGACATTATCTTCAGTATCCCTTTGTTTATTGAGTTCACATAGTTTTCTTCAGCTTTCTGGTAGTCGAGCTGAAGTGCCTTGTCCCTGACAAGCTTGTCAATTACGGCAAAGCTCATGTATGGATTTATAATGCTGGCGCCGTATCCAAAAAGAAGTGCAAAATGCATGACCTCTCTTGGATCAGCCGATTCGACAACAATATCGATCTGCATACGCTTTCTTTTCTCAATAAGATAATGGTGAACAGCGGATACGGCCAACAGCGATGGGACAGGGGCTTTCTCCCTGTCAATACCGCGGTCGGAGAGTATAATATAATTTTTACCCTCGTCGACTGCCTTTTCTGCATCACGGCACAACTGATCGACAGCGCTTTTTAAACCTTCGGCGCCTTTCGATGCTTCAAAATGCATCAGCAGGGTTGAAGCTGAAAATCCCTTGTATTTAAGGTTTTTAACTATCTGGAAATAAGTGTTTGAAATAACGGGATTTCTGAATCTTACCATCTTTACATGGTCAGGCGATTCGTCGAGGAGGTTTTGCTGAAGTGAACCCAGATAACCGGAAAGAGTCATTACCAGTTCTTCACGAATCGGATCGATCGGAGGATTAGTGACCTGGGCAAACATCTGCTTGAAGTAATTGAACAGCCTGTAAGGTTTGCTTGAAAGAACTGCCACCGGCACATCATTTCCCATCGAGCTGATGGGCTCCTTCCCGGTGGCCGCCATTTCTTTTATTATCTTTTCTGTTTCCTCATTAGAGTAATTAAAAACTGTAAGATAAGTCTGGAACTGGTTCCCCATGTCGGGCGAAATAACCTGTCCTGTCTCTATTTCCTCGAGCTTCACCATGTTCTGCTCTATCCATTTGCCGTAAGGATAGTCGTGTGCAAGTTTATCCTTCAGTTCCCTGTCGCGGAGTATCTTTCCTTCTTTTGTATCAACAAGCAGCATTTTCCCGGGTCTCAGCCTGCCTTTTTCCTTTATCTCCCCGGCTGGAAATGTCTGTACGCCGGTTTCAGATCCCATTACAATAAGATCGTTGGCAGTAATAAGGTAACGTGAGGGCCGCAATCCGTTCCTGTCGAGCATTCCTCCTATGTATCTGCCGTCGGAAAATATCAGGGAGGCAGGGCCGTCCCATGGTTCCATGAATGTAGAGTGATAATGGTAGAAATCACGGAGTTCGGAAGGGATGGGGTTTTTCTGGTTTATGGATTCGGGAATGAGAATCGACATCGCATATGGCAATGATTTACCACTCATAAGCAGGAATTCCAGGACATTGTCGAGAGAAGCAGAGTCGCTCTTTTCCGGTTCGATAATCGGATATAACCGCTGAAGGTCGCCAAGCTTATCGGATTTCAAAATTGACTCGCGTGCTTCCATCCAGAATCTGTTCCCCCTTATGGTGTTTATTTCGCCATTATGCCCGAGTACCCTGAAAGGCTGGGCAAGATCCCAACTGGGAAAGGTATTTGTGCTGAACCGTGAATGCACAAGTGCTATTGCACTCTGCAGCCTTTCATCGTTGAGGTCGCCAAAATATTCCCCGAGCTGATTTGACGTAAGCATCCCTTTGTAAACAAGCACTTTGGTTGAAAGACTGGGGATGTAAAAGAAATTCTTTTGTTTTAATTCCGAATCCCTTATGGATTTTTCTGTTTTCTTCCTTATTATATACAGTTTACGTTCAAGGTCATCCTGGGGAAGATCTGCTCCCAGGAGGATCTGTCGAATTTGAGGTTCGGTCGATCTGGCAATCTCGCCTATCGTGGAGTTGTCTCTTGGAACATCCCTGAAACCGATGAAGCTGACACCCTCTTCTTTAATATTATTAAGAAGTATGTCAGTGCATTTTTCTGCTTCTTCATTGTTTTTAGGAAGGAAGATGAGGCCTGTCCCGAATTGTCCCTCAGGTGGCAGGGCAAAACCCTGGATGAGATAAAAGTCCCTCGGGACCTGGATCATTACACCGGCACCGTCACCTGTTTTGCTGTCGGCTCCTTCAGCACCCCTGTGCGTCATGTTTCTTAGGATGTCGAGTCCCATGGAAATAATGGAATGGGATTTTTTCCCTTTGATATGGGCAACGAAACCTATTCCGCAGCTTCCGTGTTCAAATTCCTGTCTGTATAATCCTTCATTTGAAGGCCGATTTGTTCTCATTGAACTCATTCTTAATTGTTTTTCAACTTTATTACAAAAAAACCGTTCTCTTAATTTGAGAGAACGGTCATCCCTAATCCTATGAAAACGCCATTCTCAGTCAACGCGGGTAAACCTGACGACCAAAAATGTAAAACCAATATTCCAATGACAATAAACTTGCATAACTTTAAATTCGGTGACAAATATAGAAATAAACTTTCATATTGTAGCGGGAATTGATTAAAAAATTAAAAAAATACACAAAAATGATATAAAAGTTATCAACATGTTATTGTCCCGACTTGTTGCCAAGCGGGGTTATTAACCCGCTTTTCGGCGGTCAGGCTGGTAAAAATTTATTAAGAGCATTCTCCAAGGGCACAAAAGTCACAGGAAAACAAAGTCGTAAGTGATACATCCTGTGGGAGGCATTGGTTATCTGTGAGTTTGTTGCAGAAATCTCTTTCAACCTGAACAATACCGGTCTGAGAGCTGAGTAATGACTTGAATTCTCTTTCAAGATATCATAAAGGTAAATGCCATCTGTTTTTCCTATATTAGCCAAATGAATATCAATCTGCACCAGTAACGATGGAAAAACCTGATAACCTGATTATCATTATTTTCGGAGCGACCGGGGATCTTACGTCACGGAAACTTGTTCCGGCCTTGTATTCCCTGTACAATCAGAACCTGATGCCTGAGCGTTTTATCGTACTCGGAGCAGGGCGGACAGTCATGTCTTCAGGTGATTTCAGGCAAAAGATGGAAAATGCCATCAGAACCTTCTCGGAGGAAGAATCTCCGGATTTCACTGCCATTTCAGGCTTTGTTGATTCAATATATTATCAGCCTGTCGATTATCTTCAGGAGTCTTCCTATCATAACCTCAGGCTTGAGGTTGAAAAACTTAAGGCACGATTCCTGACTGGCGGAAACACTATTATATACATGGCAACTCCTCCGAATCTGTACGAGTCAATAGCACGAAATCTGTCGGCTGCAGGGATGGTGAATCAGGCGGATGGTTTCAGAAGGATAATAATTGAAAAACCATTTGGCTACGATCTTGAGAGTTCCCGCCAACTGAATGACACGCTTCATGAAATTGTGACCGAAGATCAGATCTACCGTATCGATCACTATCTTGGAAAGGAGACTGTACAGAATCTTCTTGTCACAAGGTTTGCAAACGGTATTTTCGAACCGTTGTGGAACAGGAATTACGTACACAGGATCGAAATTACTTCAGCAGAAAGCATTGGTGTTGAAGACAGGGGAGGATATTATGATTCAGCCGGCGCACTCAGGGATATGGTACAGAATCATCTGCTGCAGATGGTTGGTCTCACTGCAATGGAACCACCATCATCTCTCGATGCCAATGCAATAAGAAACGAGGTGCTTAAAGTATTCCAGTCTCTTCAGCCGATACGGGAGGAAGATGTCGAAAAACAGGTAATAAGGGGGCAATATACAGCATCCAGGATTAGGGGAATATGTGTCCCGGGATACCGATATGAAAAGGGAGTAGATGTTCATTCACGGACCGAGACCTATGTGGCGATGAAGTTTTTCATAAATAACTGGCGCTGGGGAGGTGTTCCTTTTTATATCAGAACCGGAAAACGTATGCCTACACGGGTAACGGAAGTTGTAATTCACTTCAAGCAGACACCGCATCATCTGTTTCAGAGGGTTATAGGACGCTCCTGGGGGAATCAGCTGATAATAAGGATTCAGCCTGACGAGGGTATACTTCTCAAGTTTGACATGAAGGAACCAGGCTCGGGATTCAAGGTGAAGAACGTAAACATGGACTTTCATTACAAGGATCTTGCTGACATACACGTGCCATCAGCCTATGAGAGGCTTCTCTATGACGTGATGCTTGGAGATTCAACTCTGTTCTCACGTGACGATGAAGTTGAGACTGCCTGGAAGTTCATTGAGCCTATTCAGAAGGCATGGAAGAACAATCCGTCGATAAAGGTTTACGGTTACCCGGCAGGGACCTGGGGGCCCGAACCATCGAACAGCCTGATAGAAGGTGATAATCTTACCTGGAGATATCCTTGCAAGAATATGGCAGACGAGGAGCTGTACTGCGAACTTTAATGGCACGGGCTCAGGGCAGATGTCATTTGCCACACCACGGATACCATATTCCGCACGCCGGATGCCGGACAATAGATCAAACATTTAACCTGTCGATATGAAAAGCGGCATAAAAATATTCCAGACGCAGAAAATACTTGCGGAATCGCTGGCAGAAGATATCTGTGAATTGATTAACAATAAATCCCGGGGTGGTTCATTTTTTACACTGGCACTTTCCGGAGGGAAGACACCTGACCTTCTTTTTTCAATTCTGGGAGAAAAAAACAAGGATATACACCTCTGGGAAAATGTCAGATTTTTCTGGGTCGACGAAAGATGTGTTCCTCCCGATGATGAGCAAAGCAACTTCAGGAAAGCATCTGCTTTGTTTCTGAGTAAACAAGGGATAGACCCGGGCTGCATTTTCAGGATCAGAGGCGAAAATGATCCTGTTCAGGAGGCGGAAAGATATTCAGTGGTGATTTCCGAATATACAAAATATAAGAGAGGACTGCCTTCATTCGATCTGGTGCTTCTTGGTCTGGGCGAGGATGGCCATACTGCTTCAATATTTCCGGGGAATGAGATGCTCTTTAAATCTGAAAGGATATGTGAAACTGCTGTGCATCCTGTTACGGGGCAGAATCGTGTGACACTTACGGGCAGAGTATTAAACAATGCTGAAATGGTGATTTTTCTTGCAGCAGGGAAAAATAAAGCCGGTATGGTGAGACATATTATAAAAGACGGTGATTCCGGAACAAAATTTCCTGCTTCTTACATAAATCCGGTAAGCGGAAAACTTATCTGGTATCTCGACAGCGATTCAGCTTCCCTGCTCTGATATTTTCAGAGCCCGGCAAACAGCCCCTGCCAATCTGCAACTTTAAATCTTCGGTAATTAATCAATTTTCCTTATATTTGGATTCAATGTTTAATCTTAAAACTTCGAGTCATGTCACACGAAAAAGCAAAAGAACAGACTAAGGTTAAGAAGCAGCCGACAAAATCCCTGAAAGAAAAAAGAGCTGCAAAAAAAGCAAAGAAAATCGAGAAGAGTAAATAAAAAAGGAGGTCGCATGTGCGGCCTCCTTCTGTATGATCTCTGTTGTGCTGAAACTATGCTAGTTTAACATTCACGGCATTGATTCCTTTTTTACCTTCTGCAAGTTCAAAAGTAACCTGATCATTCTCCTTAATCTTGTCGATCAGACCTGTTGCATGTACGAAATATTCATTGTCTGAGTCTGCATCTTTAATGAATCCGAATCCTTTTGATACATTGAAAAATTTAACTGTTCCTTTGTTCATTGTAATATGATTTTAAAATTTAAGGCTGCAAGTTTACATAATTTATTTCAAAAAAGCTATTATTGCCGGTCTTTTAAATTTTTTATCAATGAAAAAATCAGTTTGCGTGGTTGTTTCGACTTTTCTGATTCTGTTTCAGTTAAATGGACAAACTGAATTACTGACAGTCGCCGAGAAGTCGGGATTTAAATCCACATCGAATTACAGCGATGTAATGACATTCATAGAGCAGCTAAAGAAATCTTCGAAAAATATAAGGGTTGAATCAATTGCCCGTTCGGTTGAGGGAAGGGATGTCCCTTTGTTAATAATTGGCGATCCGCTGCCTAAGTCAGCTTCCCAACTCCTAAACGATGGCAGGATAGCAGTATACATACAGGCGAATATTCATGCCGATGAGGTCGAAGGCAAGGAGGCCCTCCTGATGTTTGCAAGGGATATTCTGTCGGAAAAGAAGCCGGAGATTCTTAAAAAGGTTGTTTTTCTTCTGTGCCCTAATTTCAATCCTGACGGAAATGAAAAAATTTCCCCTGAAAACCGCACTTACCAGAATGGACCTGTAAATGGAGTAGGATTAAGATACAACGGGCAGTCTCTTGATCTCAACAGGGATGGAATGAAGGCAGAATCACCTGAGGTACGGGGCGTAATAACGAATGTGTTTAATAAATGGGATCCGGCAGTCTTTATGGATTGCCATACAACAAATGGTTCATATCATGTTGAACCTGTTACATTTACATGGATGGTCAATCCCAACGGCGACAATTCTCTTATCAGGTACATGCGCGATAAAATGGTTCCGCAGATATCATCCTCACTTCTTAAGAAATATAATGTCCGGAATTGCTATTACGGCGAGTTCAACGACCTTCTCAAACCGGAAGAGGGTTGGTTTTACGACGCTGCTGATCCGCGGTATATGACAAATTATTACGGATTAAGGAACAGGCTTGCCATCCTTAATGAGAACTATGTATATGCTGATTATGAGTCAAGAGTGAAAGGGTGTTATTATCTTATTCGGTCGCTGGCTGAATATGTTTCTTCTAATGGCAACGAAATAAAATCGTTGCTAAAAGATGTCGACATGAAGACTATCAGAAGGGGAGCCGACATTTCGGATGCCGACTCCTTTGCAATTGAGTATGTTGCCAAACCCTTGCCTGAAAAAGTCACAATACAAACCTATGAGGCTGAGGTTGTTACTGATGCCAATGGAAGGAGAAGACTGCAGAAGAGCAACAGGCAGGTTGATGTTACTGTTCCTTATTTTATTGATTATCAGCCTACAAGAAGTGTTAAGTTTCCTTATGCCTATCTGATAACAACCCACGACCCTGGAATTATTAATTTATTGAGGATCCATGGGATTCAGATAGAAAACCTGGCAATCGATTCAAAAATTGAAGTTGAAAGGTTTGAGATAAGTGAACTGAAAGGCTCTTCAAGGCTCAACCAGGGGCATTATGCCAACACGGTAAAAGGGAAATATATCAGGGGAACAATTAATTTCCCGGCCGGGACCGTTGTGGTCAGGACATCGCAGAAACTTGGAAATCTGGCGGCTTATCTCCTGGAACCTGAATCGAACGACGGGTTGATGACCTGGAACTTTTTTGACCGGTACCTTGTGCCCCAGTGGGGAATGGGCTACAACCCCTGTCCTGTGTATAAAGTAATGGACAAGACACTGCTTAGAACTATTGTAATATCAGACTGAAAGCATAAATCCTGCCGGTCTGATGGTCTGCCGGTCTGGTGATGTCTTTTGAACATAAGACTTGACTGCAAATATTTCTGTTATTGCTGTTAATTTAATAACATTGCAAAAAATTTCAACTGCAACAGGAAAAATGATCTGAGATGAGAAAATGGAGAATAGAAGACTCTGCAGAGCTTTACAACATAAACGGATGGGGTGTCGATTATTTTTCGATAAACCATAAGGGAAATGTCGAGGTCAGACCAACTAAAAATGGTGTCGCCGTAGATCTCAAAGAATTGCTTGATGAGCTTATGCTGTCCGATGTATCAACACCGGTGCTTGTACGTTTCCCGGATATCCTCGACGACAGGATCATCACAATATCGAGATGTTTCAAATCTGCTTCTGAAGAGTATAATTATAATGCCCAGAATTTCATTATCTATCCGATAAAGGTCAACCAGATGCGGCCCGTGGTGGAGGAAATTGTAAGTCACGGCAAAAAATTCAATATCGGCCTTGAAGCCGGTTCCAAACCTGAACTTCATGCAGTAATAGCGATAAATACTGATCCTGAGTCGCTTATTATATGCAACGGTTATAAGGATGAAGATTACATTGAACTTGCCCTCCTTGCACAGAAAATGGGCAAAAGGATCTTTCTTGTCGTTGAGAAATTAAATGAACTCAAGCTTATTACCTCAATAGCCAAAAGGCTGAAGGTCAAGCCTAACCTTGGAATAAGGATCAAACTTGCAAGTGTGGGAAGCGGTAAATGGGAGGAATCAGGCGGGGATATAAGTAAATTCGGACTGACATCAAGTGAACTGCTCGAAGCTATTGATTTTATTGACAGGAACAAAATGGGTGATTGCCTGAAGCTTATTCATTTTCACATTGGAAGCCAGGTAACAAAAATACGCCGGATCAAAGTTGCTCTCCGCGAAGCCTCTCAGTTCTATGTCCAACTCCGGAAAATTGGATTTGATGTTGAATTCGTCGATATTGGCGGAGGCCTGGGTGTGGATTATGATGGCACGGGTTCATCCAACAGTGAGAGCAGCATGAATTATACGATCCAGGAGTATGTAAATGATTCTATCAGCACTTTTGTCGATGCTGCAAATAAAAACAACATTCCCCATCCGAATATCATCACTGAATCGGGAAGATCGCTGACGGCCCATCATTCAGTACTTATTTTTGAGGTCCTCGAGACCACAACCCTTCCGTCATGGGATGAGGAAGAAATCCTGAATGAGAATGACCACGAACTTGTGAAAGAGCTCTTTTTGCTTTGGGATAACGTAAATCAGCCAAGGATGCTTGAAACATGGCATGATGCCCAGCAGATCAGGGAAGAGGCACTTGACAGATTCAGCCTTGGACTTATTGATCTGAAGACAAGGGCTCAGATTGAAAGGCTTTTCTGGTCAATTGCCCGCAGGGTTTACCAGTTGGCAAATGTGACAAAACATGTTCCGGAAGAACTGAGGCAGATATCAAGGATCCTGTCTGACAAATATTTCTGTAATTTCTCTCTTTTCCAGTCACTTCCAGATGCCTGGGCTATTGATCAGATCTTCCCGATAATGCCGATACACAGGCTGAATGAGGAGCCTGTGAGATCAGCCACCATACAGGATATGACATGCGATTCGGACGGCAAGATCGATAACTTCATTTCCACGCGTAACTCACCCTACCATTTGCCGGTACATCCTCTGAAAGGCAGGGAACCTTATTATCTCGGAGTATTTCTTGTGGGAGCATACCAGGAAATACTCGGAGACCTTCATAATCTGTTCGGTGACACAAACGCTGTTCACGTATCTGTTGATGAGGATGGATACAAGATTGACCAGATCATTGACGGAGAATCGGTTGCCGAGGTCCTGGATTATGTCCAGTATAACTCCAAAAAGATGGTAAGGACAGTCGAGACCTGGGTCACAACTTCTGTTAAAGCAGGTATAATTACTCTTGAAGAGGGGAAAGAATTCCTTTCAAATTACAGGTCAGGCCTGTACGGCTATACCTATCTTGAATAAGGAGTCAAAAAATCATTGTGATTTTATCGTCAGGGTGAAATTTATTGTTTAAATTCACTATTGATTCAGGATTTTTTTGGTTCTGATCGTAGAAATTTTAACCTTAAAATCTTAATGTTATGAGCGAATCATCTTCCTTCGATTTCAATGCCTTTATCCAGGAGTCTAAAGAGACCCTTTTGAATCCGAAGTCTTATTTCCCCGCCATGAAACTGACGGGAGGGATGGCAGAACCACTTATTAAAGCAGTTGTCTATGGCGCTGTTGCAGGAGTTCTTGTATTTCTCTGGGGTGTTCTCGGTCTTGGCGGAGTTGCAGGGATCTTTGGTGCCGGGATTGGAGCAATGGCACTTGTCTGGACAATTGTCGGAGCCCTTATCGGCTTGTTTATCGGTGCTGTTATACTTCTTATCATCAGTTCCATCTGCAAGGGGAATACCGATTTTGAAGCCAACATGAGGGTAGTTGCAGCTGTAATGGTTGTTATGCCAATAAATGCACTTCTTGGATTCACCATGGGAATAAACTCGGTCTTTGGTGCAATAATCAGCCTGGGCGTAAACCTTTACGCATTGTATCTCCTGTACCATGGCCTGACAGGTGCGTTGAAGGCAAATCAGGGTACTGCAAAAATAGTAATGTACGTCCTGGCTGCTCTTCTGTTGATCTTTACACTTGCAGGTCTGAGTACCAGAAACAAGATGAACAAGATAATGAACGATATAAACCTCGAACAGTTACAAAATAATTAAATAAGGTATATACTTAAAATTTACCAGGATACATTTTATAAATCCAATTCAAACGGTACTGATAAAGAGACTGTATCATCGGTCATTCTGTTACCTTTGTGATAACCTTAGTTACCTTTGTGGTGAAAGAATGCCTGTTTTACCATAAGGTAACACAACGCGAATCACTATGTTTCGCAAAGGGAAACCGTGCAGAAAGCACTTCTGATGCAGTCTTTTTATTTATGTCAAAATCTCAGATTAAAAAAATTATCATTTAAGGACAACAATAGTAAATCTGTTAGTATTTTTGGGCTTTTTCCGTTGCCGGTTTTATGCATTTGGCTGAGATCTTCGGAAGTCAGCATCAGCCGGCAACCTGAAGTGGTTTATACTGACAGTGAATAAGGCGATTTACACCCGTAACATATTATTTGTCCTTCTTTACAGGATCGCAATTGTAATGTTGGTCCTTTCGCTCTCCCGGATAGGATTTTACATTTTCAATATCAGGATGTTTCCTGACATTACTTTTGTTCAGTTTCTGAATATTCTCAGGGGCGGGCTGTTATTCGACATATCCGCAACCGTGTATATTAACATGGTCTTTATCCTTTTTAACACACTTCCTTTTGATTTCAGATATAACACTATTTATCAGAAGGCCCTTTCATACCTGTTTTTTATTACTAATGGCCTGGCTCTGATTATGAACAGTGCCGATTATCTTTATTACCGGTTTGTTCTCAAAAGGGCCACAGCCGACGTTTTTCAGACATTCGGAAATGAAGACAACCTGGTAAAGCTTTTTTTTAAGTTTCAGATCGACTACTGGCCGGTAGTACTTTTTACATTCATTCTCATCTTCGCAATGGTCTGGCTGTACAACAGGATCAAACCTGTCAGGCCCGAGCCGCGCCATAAGGTCATGTATCATTGTTTCAATCTGCTAATGGTTCCATTGGTGGCAGGGCTGGTAGTGATTGCCGCGAGAGGCGGTTACAAGCATTCTACAAGGCCCATCAGCATCAGCAACGCAACAAAATACGTGGATAATCCCAGGGATGTTGCGATTGTCCTTAATACTCCTTTCAGCATGATAAGAACATTTGACAAGAAGAACCTTGTTAAATATGAGTTCTTTGGGCAGGAAGAACTAAAGCAAATATATGACCCTCATTTCAGGTATCAGCCGGAAGGGGCCTTCAAAAACGAGAATATTGTAATTCTTATCCTTGAGAGCTTTGCAAGGGAGTATATCGGGTCGCTGAACACTGATCTTGACGATGGCAGATATAAGGGGTATACTCCGTTCCTTGATTCACTTATAAGCAAGAGCCTCACTTTTGATGTGACCCTTGCCAACGGCAAGAAATCGATTGATGCCATGCCCTCAATACTTGCATCGCTTCCTTCTCTTGAGACCCCCTATATAATATCCCATTATGCAAACAATACAATAAATGCACTTCCCGGTTTGTTAAAACCGTTAGGATACTATTCGGCATTTTTCCATGGCGCCCCGAATGGTTCGATGGGTTTTGATTCATTTGCCAGGATGGCCGGATTTGATGATTACTTCGGTCTCGACCAGTATCCCGATCCAAAGGATTTTGATGGCGTGTGGGGAGTGTGGGATGAGCCGTTCCTTACTTTCTTTGCAAACAAGATCGGAACATTCCGGCAACCATTCCTGGCATCAGTTTTCACAATATCCTCACATCATCCGTTTAAAGTCCCGGAGCATTATAAAAACCGATTTCCCAAGGGACCGGCTCCAATACTCGAGGTCATAGGTTATTCAGACAATTCGCTCCGTACTTTTTTCAATATTGCATCCCGTCAGCCATGGTTTAAGAACACTCTTTTCATAATCACTGCTGATCATACTAATGAGTCGGTCAGAAAAGAATTCCAGAACAATTACGGCTCGTACAGTATTCCTATCATATTTTACAGGCCCGATGGCGAATTGCAGGGAGTAAAGCACAGAATTGCACAGCAGATCGACATCATGCCCTCGGTACTGAGTTACCTTAATTTTAGTGGCGAATTCATCGCTTTTGGCAATAACCTTTTCGATGAAACCAGGGAATCATTTGCCTTCAACACTGCAGGAAGCACATACCAGATATTTATGAAAGACCATATGCTTGATATGGTTGAAAACAAGCCTGTCGGGTTATACAATTTTAAAACAGACAGACTTCTCGAAAATAATCTTTTAAATAAAGATACGCTTGTTCAGAAAAACCTTGAAACAAAGCTTAAAGCAATTATCCAGACCTATAATGCAAGGCTTATTGACAATGATCTTATTGTGAAATAGCATAAGCTGTAAGCCATTAGCTGTCAGCTTTCAGCAACCGGTTTTAAGCCTTAAGCTGAATAATGTGCCAAGCCTTCGCCAACGCCACGGCTTTCAAAATCTTAGCCCTGAATTATGGGCTTATATCATACCTCCGTTTCCCATAATCCACATACCGCACGCCGTCTTTTAAACCACCCTTTAACTTTTATCTTTGACAGAATTCACTCTGATTTTAAAGGAATATTGCTATTTTACATCTTCAAAACTTTTCAAAATGGAAATCGTAAAATACGAAGGTCTGGTAGCTGCCCCGTTTACTCCGATGAACAGTGATTTTACGGTGAATTATAGCCTTATACCTGAATACTATGATTTTCTTGAGAGGAATGGGGTAATTGGTGCATTTATCAATGGGTCGACCGGAGAAGGGCCCTCGCTTACTCAGAAAGAAAAGCATATTCAGGCTGCAGAATGGGTACGATGCATGAAAGCAGGTGGCAAAGTCCGTATCATCAACCTGGTAGGAGGAACGTCATACAGCGAATGTATTGAAAATGCAATTTTTTCGGCCGAAATTGGCGCATCGGCCATAGCTGTTGTGGCACCTTACTATTATAAGCCTTCAGATGAACTACATCTTGCCGAATTCGTTGCAAGGATAGGAGAATCGGTCCCTGAAATGCCCGTTTATTTCTATCATATACCATCGCTTACGGGAGTATGTATCTCCATGTCAGGATTTATCAGGCGGATTTCAGGGATGCTTCCCAACTTCGCAGGTATTAAATATACCAATGAGGATTTTATGGATTTCATGCAATGTCTTGATTATGATGGCGGCAGATATGACCTTCTGTGGGGAAGGGATGAGAATCTGCTCCCGGCCCTCTCAACAGGATGCCGGGGTGCCGTGGGCAGCACATACAACTATGCGGCACCTCTTTATCTCTCACTTATTGATTCATTTAATAAGGGGGATCTTCTGAATGCCCGTAATCTTCAGATGATTTCCGTGAAGATGATCTCTCTGTCAGGTAAATACGGAGGCATGGGAACAGGGAAAGCATTTATGAAATATGCCGGACTGGATTGTGGAAAGTCCAGATCTCCGGTAAAGAATATGTCGGATGACTCTTATGCCAGATTTGTAGAGGATGTAAAGGCACTGAATCTGGATGCTTATTTTTCCGGAAGGCAGGGGCGATGAGGATCAGGGAAAGATCGTGGTACCATCAGGCTTGCTGTTGGACCTTTCCGCATGGGTGCATTGCTGCGGTATCCCGGCTGGCAGAGATCAAATTGCAAACCGCATACCCGCTTTTCTCAAAAGCTTGGAACCGCAATTTTCCCAATGCCGTTTTATTTATTTTACCCCTACCTTAGAATCATGAAAAAAGTCGCTCAAATAATCCTCGAAAACGACAGAGGGGAGTTGCTGCTTTACCTTCGCGACGGCAAACCCGGAATTCCGTTCCCCTATCACTGGGATCTTATCGGAGGTCATCTGGAGGAAGGGGAGACCCCTGATGAGGCTCTCGTAAGGGAAGTAAAGGAGGAAATCAACATTGATCTCGCGGAATATAAATTCTTCAGGGAATATATTTGTCTGGAAGGGGATGCATATCCAAATATAAAGTATATCTATCATGGCAGGATTAATCTGCCGGTTGAGAAAATCACTCTCAATGAAGGAGAGAGACTGCAGTATTTTTCGAGGGAAGAAATTGACAAAGTGAAGTTTGCCAACATATTAAAGAAGATTGTTTTGGATTACGTCAATAGATAATTGTTGAATATTGTGATTTTCGATAAAATTTCATCCTAATATTCAATCATTTAGTCAAAATCGGGTATCAGGGATTCTGGCAGGATTTTCTGACAAAATCATTGTTAAAGTATTAACAATCAGAGATATAGTATCTTAATTTGTATTAATATCGAAATAAATCCCTGTTTTTCTGTAAATTTCCGATATTGTTTGACCAACTGCTGTTACTTCTTTATGAGTGTCGGAAAAGTGTAAGCCGGAGTTAAAAATCTTTAGACAAACATAAAGCAAAATCTTTGTGAATTCCCACGTGACAGGTTGATCTGTCTTGACGCATGTCATTATGAGACATACCTTTATCTCATAATCAGACACCTGAAATTATGAAAAAGGAGATATTTTCTGCAAACATGAAAATAGTTGCTCTGTTGATCATTTTCATGTGCCCAATGCAATATGCTTCCGCACCTACTAAGAGCTTCGAGGCAAGGATGGATGTTTTCAGGTTTGGAATAAAGGTTTCGGAAGAGAGGATACACCTGCTGGAATTTTCGCGGTTCGTTAATGATCTTGGCCGCAGGGAGTCGGGTAACAACTGGCAGTCTGTAAACTGTATAGGTTGTTTCGGGGAATGGCAGTTTGCTGAATCCACTGTTCATTACCTGGGATACAAACATATTACCCTGAAAAAGTTTATGTCGGATCCGTGGACATTCCCTCCCGAATTACAGAAGAAGGTTCTTGAGTCGCTTATAAAGGTTAATCTGGTTTTGATGAGGAGATATGAAAGTTATATCGGAGACACGATAAACGGAGTGCCTATAACAAAATCAGGGATGATTGCTGCTGCTCATCTCGGAGGAGCAAAGTCGGTGAAGCTTTTTCTGTCGTCAAACGGGAAGCTCGACAAGGCAGATGTTCTCGGAACCAGGGTAAGTCATTATATGTTGAAGTTTGGGTTTTATGACCTTGATTGAATTTTTTGTTGTCAGAGAGAGTCGCCCGGTTAAATCATCCGGGCGATGGTTAGTAAAGAACCTGATGAGTGGTCATCAGGTTTTTTCTTTGAGCAGATTTGTTTATTATGGGGTATATACCGCGTCTCTTTTCTCATTAAGAATATCTTCCCTGATTGAATGCAGTCTGAGCAAAAGTTGTTTTGCGTCCTCAATATTCAACCGGGTTGTATTGTGCGAATTATATTCTTCGGCCTTGTTGACCTGCGATTCTCCTTCAGTAAAATATTTGTTGTAGTTTAAATCCCTGGTATCGGCGGGAATACGAAAATAGTTTCCTTCGTCAATGGCTTTTACCATTTCTTCCCTGTTAACAAGCGTTTCATACAGCTTTTCCCCATGCCGGGTCCCGATTATTCTTATCTCCGTTTTTGAGTTATAGAGTTCCGTAAGAGCCTGGGCAAGATCGCCAATTGTCACAGCGGGTGACTTTTGCACGAAAATATCACCGTTGTTTCCATTGTTGAAAGCAAACAGAACCAGTTCAACTGCTTCATCAAGGGTCATCATGAATCTTGTCATGTTGGGATCAGTGATTGTAATTGGCTGATTCTGTTTTATCTGATTGATAAACAGTGGTATAACAGAACCTCTTGATGCCATCACATTGCCATAGCGTGTACCGCAGAATACTGATCCTGATCCGTTTAAATTACGTGATTTGGAAATCATTACTTTCTCGGACAATGCTTTTGACATCCCCATGGCATTTATTGGATACACAGCTTTGTCGGTGCTTAGTACAATGACACGTTTTACTTTGTATTCAAAAGCCGAGTTTAAGACATTTTCGCACCCCAGGACATTGGTTCTTACTGCTTCTGCCGGGAAAAACTCGCAGGAGGGCACCTGTTTCAGGGCGGCAGCATGAAAGACGAAGTCCACACCCTTCATTGCATTGTTAATACTCTCCCTGTCGCGGACGTCGCCAATAAAATATTTGATTTTATTGTTTTTATAGAATTGCCGCATATCATCCTGCTTTTTTTCATCGCGGCTAAAGATCCTTATCTCTGAAATGTCAGTATGCAGGAAACGCCTAAGCACCGCATTCCCGAATGAACCTGTCCCTCCTGTTATAAGGAGGCATCTGTTAGAAAATTCCATATTATATCTGAATTATTATACTGATTCGATTCCATGCCATTTGTTGGATAGTGACGATAACCCCTGTATCAGCTTAAGGACTCTCCATGAGGTATCAGGTACCGGATAATCAGCTGGCATATTCTTCGGTATTTTCTGAGCATGTTCACTTATCGCAAGTTCTATTGAAGCCAGAACCACTTCAGGATCGAATCCTGTGAGTATGATTGTTCCTGAATCCTGGGCTTCCGGCCTTTCCATCGATTGACGTATCGATACAGCAGGAAAGCCAAGTATGGCCGACTCCTCGCTTATCGTCCCGGAATCGGAAAGCGTGCATAAGGCATTCATCTGCAGACTGACATAATCAAGGAATCCGAAAGGCTTTAGAAAGCTGATAAGAGGATTCATTGTTATTTCCTTAACATTCTCAAGTCTTTTTCTGGTCCTGGGATGCGTCGACACTACAACAGGCAGATTATACATTTCAGCCAGTCTGTTCAGTATTGTCAAAATCCTGACCAGATTACCCCTGTTGTCAACATTTTCCTCACGGTGAGCCGAGACGAGAAAATAGCTGTCAGCTGTCAGCTTTAAGCTGTCAGTGATTTTTGATGCTTCGATTTTAGGCCTGTAATAATTAAGAACCTCAAACATGGGAGAACCGGTGAGATAGATCCGGCGATGGGGGAGGCCCTCGCTAATCAGATGACGGCGGGCATGTTCGGTATAAACAAGGTTATAATCGGCAATATGGTCGATTATCCTGCGGTTTATCTCTTCAGGGACATTGAAATCGAAACATCTGTTGCCGGCTTCCATATGGAAAATTGGTATATGCAGACGTTTTGCCATATAGGCAGCCAGGCATGAGTTGGTATCACCAAGGACAAGCAGAGCATCAGGTTTTTCTTTTCGGAGGAGTTCGCCGGATTTACGGATTATGTCACCGACTGATGCTTCGAGAGACGTAACATCGACATTCAGAAAATGATCGGGTCTTCTAAGCTCCAGATCCCTGAAAAATATTTCGTTAAGCTCGTAGTCATAGTTTTGTCCGGTATGTGCAATAACATGGTTGACATACTGGTCAAGCAGCGACATTACTCGTGAAAGCCTGATGATTTCAGGCCTGGTTCCGACTACTGTAAGAATTTTTAAAGACGATTTATGCATAAAAATAGAAATTGGCTTTCAGCTTTCAGCTTTCAGCTTTCAGCAGTCAGCTTTCAGCTTTCAGCAGTCAGCTGTCAGCGATCGGTTGTTTTATGTAAATTTTTAATTAAGGAGGCTAACATTCTTTTAATCTCGCATATTTTCTCATTAACGTCGTCATAATCTTCATTATTTAAATAACCCAGCTCTTTTGACAAGAGAATCAAATATTCAGATTCACTTGCAGATCCGATTGAGATTTGTACAAATTTAGCAAAATCTTTGTCACTTCCCCGGCCACAACCTTCAGCAATATTTGTAGGTATGGAAGCGACAGCTCTGCGTAACTGTGAAGTAATGCCGTATGATTCCTCCTTAGGAAAATCTTCTGTTTTCAGATAAATTCTAAGAGTCAGACTGTGACTTTTTTGCCAGACATTTAATGTTCGGAAGTCTTTCATGATTCATTAAAATTCAGCTCTCGGCATTCAGCTCTCAGCATTCAGCTCTCGGCATTCAGCTCTCGGCATTCAGCTCTCAGCATTCAGCTCTCGGCAATCAGCTCTCGGCATTCAGCTCTCGGCGGTAAGCTCAAAGCCTGTAGTGTTCAACCTTTTCCTTTAAATACGATATATTAAATATCTAATTTATATTACCGCTGACAGCTGATCGCTGACAGCTAACAGCTAAACAGCTTCAAAAAATGTATCCGGATCATCCGGATCAAATAATTCATTTATCCAGAAAATAGTATAAAGATCCTCATTTCCCGTGTTTGTAATGTTATGTGTATACCAGACCGGCATATCGACATATGACGGTTCGCTGCCATCGAGGTCAAAGTTAAATATCCTGTCAGTCCCGATTCTCCTGAGCTGGATCCTTGCCTTCCCTTTTATTACTGCAAAACGTTCGGCTTTTCGGGTATGGAAATGATTGCCTCTTGTAATGCCGGGTTTTGTAGTGGAGAATGAGATTTGTCCGCCGCTGTTCAGTTTTACTGTTTCGACAAATGATCCTCTTTCGTCGGTACTTTGTTTCAGTTTAACCGGGTATCGATTGCCGATGTCCATATAGCAAACAAAGGTGTTGAATAAATTTCTTTCGAACGGATCATCAAGGTCGGGGAAGGTTCCCTTTTCAAAATATAATTCCTTAAAACGCTCAAGCAGACCAAGTATTTCAGTTACTTTTATTTCCCTTGACTGCTGCACCCTGAATTCAGGATTATCTGTTTTATTCTTAATGATGTCATGGAATACCTGAACCAGTTCCCCGACATAAATGATTTTCAGTCGTGCATCAGTTTCAATTTTAGGTTGTTCATTATGTGTCAGTTGATGGGAGAACGTGGCGACGACGGAATTATAGTAAGGATTTCCGAAGGGGCCGAAGACATTCGGGATAACAAGTCCGGTAAAAAGAGTGTTATGTATTTTTGCCCATTCGGCAATTAATTGCCGGCCTTCCCTTTTTGATTTCCCGAACATATTGTCGCGTTCCTCCTGGGTTGAGGATGAGAACAGGATATGTGGCCTTGCTCCGGTCGAATCCAGGGCATTAAGGAGCTTTTTAACGAGGAGTATGTTTGTATCATAAATAGTCTGAGGATCATTATGCCGGTTAAGTGCGGCAAGATGGATTATTACATCGCATTGGCGCACAAACTCTTCAAGCTTCCGGGTATTTTCGAAGTAATTATCCTCGAAGGGAATTCTTATGAACTCCTCCTTTTTCAGTCCGAAGAAGTTATAAAGGTGGGTTCCTATAAATCCGGCTTGGCCGGTGATACCGATATGGAGCATGGCAAATTCTTACAATTTCAAATATGGATACAATCTAAAGGATTAGAAATTATCATAATTATGGTAGATCCAGGCTTCTGAATTGAAGTTCTTTTTAAACTCTTTAAGGAATTCATCAGCGTTTTCCTTATTTTCAAAACTTTTAATCGATACTAATTGCACATCATTGCCTGTATTAGATAAAACCTTAATTATATTTACATTATAGCCATTCCGGGAAAACTGTCTGGCGACAGAATTTGCATTTTCGGGATTAGTGTAACTTCCGGTAATAATATAAAATTTCCCTGTTTTTTGTTCTTCTGATATTAATGAAGCATGATTATTTCCCGTCTGGGATGAAGATGATTTTGAGTCTGAATTACCTGATGGCTCATGGAAATTTTGCAGTCCATTTTGTTCCCAATAACTGGCACTTTTAAGGGCTTTGTTATCAAAGAATCCCGATTTGTTAAGAATGAGAAAAAAGATAATTAAAACAGGGATCATTATAACTGTGATTTTTTTACCAGGATTATTGAAGTCGATATTTATCATCTGACTGATGAATTTGGTAAAGATCGAAGAAAAAGGAATCTAATTCTTACAGTTAAAAAAGTCCGTTTAAAAGTACTAAGAAAATGGGATTGTTTTTTAATGTAATTGAATAAATATTAGTTGATGAATTTTAGCCTGATTTTCAAAATATTATTAAAAACCCGAGACAGACAGGCTTGTTATCCTTGACTTCAGAATGATGACAAAAAGCAGTGGGAACGGCTTATTTTTCAAGACAGTTGTTTAATGCATCCAGTACTCTGAACCTGTCTTCATCTGACATATTGGAGCCGGATGGAAGGCATAATCCTTTTGTAAACAGATCTTCAGCCGTGCCATCGATATAGGCCGGGCAACTTTTGAATACAGGCTGTAAATGCATGGGTTTCCAGAGGGGTCGTGTTTCGATATCCTCTTTTTCCAGTTTTGATCTTATTTCTTCCCTTGATACTCCGGTGACAGCGGGATCTATCAGGATTGTTGTAAGCCAGTGGTTTGAATAATATTTCTTGTCTGGTTCTTCTGTAAATTTCAGGCCTTCCTTTCCTGAAAGATGTTTTTTATAGAAGAAAAAGTTTTCTCTTCTTTTTTCAATTCTTTCATTTATAACCTCCATCTGACCTCTTCCAATCCCGGCTGTGACGTTACTCAAACGATAGTTATAGCCTATATGACTATGCTGATAATGTGGAGCCTTGTCTCGTGCCTGTGTCGCCAGGAATCTGGCTTTTTCCACGATTTTTTTATCATTTGAAACCAGAGCGCCTCCCCCTGAAGTGGTTATAATTTTGTTTCCATTAAACGAGAAAGTACCTATTATTCCGAAACTCCCAACGTGTCGGCCATTATACTTACTGCCAAGCGCTTCTGCGGCATCTTCAATAAGAGGTATGTCGTATTTTTGAGATATATCGGTAAGTCTTTCCAGGTTGGCAGGCATTCCGTAGAGGTGAACCGGTAAAATCGCTTTAGGCTTTTTGCCTTTTTTCAGCCTGTCCCTGATAGCTTCTTCGGCAAGTTCAGGAGATATGTTCCATGTATCTGGTTCACTATCTATGAGAATAGGTGTAGCTCTTTGATATACAATCGGATTAACTGTTCCGCAAAAAGTAAATGAAGACACGATAACTTCATCATCATGTTCCACCCCAAGCAGAATAAGTGCTAAATGAATTGCAGAAGTTCCCGAATTAAGAGCAGCAACATGTCTTACTCCGATAAAATCAGCAAGTGAGTCTTCAAATGCATCTATGTTTGGTCCGGCAGGGGCTATCCAATTAGTTTTAAATGCATTATTGACATACTTCTGCTCTGCTCCACACATATGGGGTGATGAAAGCCAGATCCTAGATTTCAATGTTTTTTGAATTCTTTTTAACTAACTGATAAAACTGATTGCTAATATATTGAAAATTCGGACAAGTTATTATCATTTTGCCAGATTTAAGTCTTTCTGCCGTTTGAAAAAAAGATGTTTTTTCATTGTTTTTATTATTGATCCCGGCAATTCGGTTTTTTCTTTACTATTTTGGCAGGGTTGCCAAAGCTGAAGGAAAATTCCGGGGTGTCGGTAATAACAACACTACCTGCACATATCTTAGAGTTCTTTCCAATGATTTTACCAGGGACTATTGTTGAGTTGCTGCCGATAAACACCGAAGAACATATCCTGATCATACCACTGATATTCACGTTAGCCATAATAGACGAAAAATCGTAAATATCGGTGTCATGGCCGACCACTGAACCAACATTGATTGTAACGAAGCTGCCAATCCTGATGTTATTGCTTATAATGCAATTTGGTGCTATGACAGTTCCTTCTCCAATTTCCACAAATTTACCGATAATTGAGGAGTCTGATATAAAAGATAAAAACCTGACTTTGTTTTCAAGCCGGGAAGTGATGTTTTGCTTGCTTTTGGGATCGGCGACTCCCAGAATTACATAATCATCATCATTGAACTCGAACCGATCTATTTTACCAAGGACACGGTATTCTGAAGGAAATCCTTTCAGTGCGTCAGGATTGTCATCTATAAAACCCTTAAGTGAATACTTTTCTTTAAACCTTGATGATTTGCTGATCCATGTTTCAATCTCGCGGCCTAATCCGCTTGCCCCGATAATGTATACATTCTTCTTGGAATTCATTTCAACAATTCTGTCGGCTTTGGCGGAAATGAAGTTATTTTTGTAGTCAAAACATCCCGATGGAGTTGGATTACCCTTGAGCCATTCTGTAATGGCCAGTGGAACATTTGCCCCTGCAGCATGTGAAAAGGGATAGCCCCCACCGAACCGCGGGTTCATCTCCAGAAGGTATATCTTCCCATTATCAACAAACATATCACAGTCAAGAACACCAATATGCCTGATTTTTTCCCCTATTTCTTTACCGATTCTGCGTAAATTCTCATCATTTACAGTCTCCGCCTTATCTGTTTCTCCGGCACGCATTGAAATCTTCCTGCGTATCAGGGTAGCCTCATATTTACGATCCAGGTTGTTTATTACGTCAATACCATATTCCTGGCCTTTTATGACTTGCTGAATAAGTACGCTGTTTTCATAGTCAGTTGAACTGATTTCATTCAGGAAGGTTGTTACCAGTTTCTCTTTCGTGAGGTTATACTGGTATATCAATTCACTGTCATTTTTTGGATAAGATATGCCGATTGAAGCCGTGCCCCATCTTGGCTTTATAATAAAATTACACTCCGGATTTTTACTTCTATACTCTAAAGCTTCTTCAAGACTGATAAAAGTGGGAATTCTATTTATTGATAATGAATCGGAAAATGAGAGAGTTTTGTATTTATCAAAACAGAGGTCAATCACATCTTTATCTGACACAACTATTTTAATCCCATGTTCTTCAAACAGTTTTTTATTTAATGACAGTATTGGTAATTCAAGATCGTTTAATGGAATAATTGCATTTATTTTCCTGTTGCGGGCTTCTCCAAGTAATACACTAACGTATTTCTTATCATAGACCTCCGGGACAATAAAAAACTCATCAGCCACGTATAACGCAGGCGCATAAACAGATGCATCACAGGCAAATATCCTTGTTCCATATAATTCTTTGAAATACCCTAACAGATAATTCCTTCTGCCCGCACATGTGAATAAAATATTCATTTACAAAATAGTATTAAGAAAATTAAAGGTTCCGCCGGTGCATAAAAACAATATATTACCCTTCAGATTATGCATATTAATATACTTTACAGTACCCAATAATGCCTTGGATGTATAAACTGGATCCAGAAACAAACTTTCTGTTTTAAACATTGTGACTGATAATTCACGAATGGTTTGATTATATACGCCATATCCGCCTTCAAGAAATGCATCTTCAAAAATCACCTTGTCTTTTTCAGGCAACTCATAATCTTTGCTGAACCATTCGAATGCTTCATAAATTGCCTTGAGCCCTTTTTCTTTTTCCCTTGCTATTGAAATGCCAATAACATTTGAATCAATCCTGAGTTTATTAATGCCCAAAAGTATTCCTGCCTGTGTTGATCCTGTCCCTGACGGGAGGAAGATGTAATCGGGTTTCCATTCAAGCTGTGAAAGGTAAGACGTTAATTCATGAACGAAATATATGTAAGCCTCGACCCCACTCTTATTATGTCCTCCTCCGTAAAGATAATATGGATTCAATCCTTTCTTCATATATTCCGCCATTTCCTGATCCATCCGTTTTGAAATACTTTCCGGATCACAGAATGTTATTTTTGGCCCCAGGGATTTTATTATTTGTGCGTTGCCATTTCCCTTTGTGAACATCTTCTCATCACCATGCAATACCAGGGATAACTGGAAACCATAATTTGAGCACATTAATGCTGCAGCCCTGCAATGGTTTGAATAGACACCTCCGGTCGTGACGACAGCATTATACTTTCCTTCCAGGATTTCAAGAAGGATATTTTTTAATTTTCTTGCTTTGTTTCCTCCACCGAAAAAAGGGAAGAGGTCTTCTCTGAGAATTCTGAAATCAATATTGGCATTTAATCCCAGGTTCTTATTCTTTATCTGTGAAATATGCATCATGTTATTGATTTATTCCGGTTCTTTGGGCATCAAGGTCGGGTAATACATGTAATCCTGTGCCTTCCTGTTTTATTACAGCCAGTAAGGTTTTGAAAATAATACGCAAGTCGAGCCAGAATGTCATGTTTTCAACATATTGGACATCTAATTCCAGACGTTTGTCCCAATCCGCATAATTCCTTCCGTTTATTTGTGCCAATCCTGTAATTCCAGGAAGGACATTATGTCTTTTTCTTTCCCTTTCCGAATAATATGGCAGGTATCTGAAAATAAGTGGCCTGGGACCCACGATTGACATTTGTCCTTTGATAACATTTATAAGTTCAGGAATTTCGTCAATGCTTGTGTTTCTTAAAAGAGTGCCGAATTTTGTGACCCTCTGCTTGTCGGGTAACAGATTTCCTTTGCTGTCGTACTTCTGGAGCATGGATCTGAACTTATAGATTTTAAATGCTTTTTCATTTAACCCCGGCCTTTCCTGGACGAAAATCACTGGCCATCCCATCAGCAATATAATTAATATACTTATTATTATGAGAAAAGGGCTCAGTATGATAAGCAAAATTGTTGAAAGGGTCAAATCAAGAATTCTTTTAATATACTTTCTGTACATCCGGTACTTTATAAAATTTGTTTCAGAAAAACCATAAAAGCTAATTTATTTAAATATAGTCGGATCCATGTTAGTTATTGCAACTATTTTACAGGGTGGTTGCTTCGTTTGGCTTTCATTTACCATAACTGGCAGTTCAATGCACTTAAGTATTTCGTAATTATTTTTATCTTAATGTTTTACTGATAATTAAATTGCTGACCTTTCTTTGTTCCAAAGCCTGTTGCCCTGATATATTCTGATTATCTTTCTGGTAAGTTCATTTTTTATGCTTCTCCTTTTGAGGACTCTTATATTGAAAAAAACAATAAATCTGAATAAGAACAAGAGTATGGGATTTACAATAAACGCTCTTGAAGCCGGACTGGCTTCAAACAGCATGCTTTTCTTATACTTGTTTAGTGCGGGTATCGGTGTAAAATAATACCCTCCATAGCTTATGTTTACTGAGCCTTCCTCTTTAATAAGTTGAGTCACCAAACTGAATATCAGGCCGTTCATTGGTGATGCATTGCCTGATAACTGTCTGTCTATAAATGCAGTGTGAATACTGTATCTGTTATCGATTTTAAACACAATCAGATAACCAACCATCCTTTCAGCCAGATAGGCCCCCCATAAGATTACATCATCATGCGAATAAAGCAATCCAATATAGCTGCTCCATCTTTTAAAGTTTGAAAGTATCCTGTCTTCCCTGTTTTGCCTGCCGAGTGACTGAGTATTGATTTTAAACCCTGCATAAAGGATGTCATTATAATCTGGTCTTGCAAACCTGAAATTCCTTAAGCTCTGTCTTATATCATTTCTTTTTTTTGCAGGGAAGCTGTTTATATCATATTCTTCTGTTTTTAAAACGAATTCACATGTGTTCTTTCTTGCCGCATTTATACATATTATTGATATTGGATACCTCCATTTTAGGTACTTAACAAGTCTGTCATTCAAAGATATCCTGTAATTAAATGGCCACGAGTAGCATTTCAGGATTCCTGCTTTGAAATAATTACCATGAATGGTTTTTATTTTATATCCACTTTTATTGTGCAATTCTATGAACTCATCAATATCCATATCAAGCTTGTCTTTTTTTGATTTGATTTAGTTTTGTGATGAATTCAGTTCAAAATGCTTCATAATTATATCATAAGATTTAGTCACTGTATAATTCTCGGTAAGGTATTTATATCCGTTTAAACCCATCTTAATTCGTAAATCGCGGTTAGTCGAAAAAGCAGAAATATTTTTTGAAATGCCTTTTATATCTCCGGCTTCCGACCAAAATCCAATTTTATTGTCTTCAAGTATAATTCTTAGGTCTGTGCTTTTATCGGTTGCGGCAATGACCGGAATCTTGTTTTCAAGATAAGATAGCAATCTGCTCGGGAAATTTGGTATAGTGAACCTTTTATCGAGGAAAATCATTCCCACATCGCAAACCTTAATTAAAAGATCATATTCACTCCTTTGGAGAAAAGGCATAATTAATGCATTATTGCCCTTATTTTCAACATGCCATTTCTCAATTTTTTTGTATTCAGTACCTGATCCAATAATTATAAAAAAAATGTCATTGTTATTCTTTTGATGATCAAGTACTTCAATTAAGAAGTCGATCCCCTGCGGTTTCCCCAGGCTGCCACCATAGATAAATACGACAGCTTCTTCCGGTATTTGATATTTTTTCCTGACCTGTTTCCTTTCCGTCAGATCAGTATTGTCTTCAACTGGTTCAAGACTATTGGGATTGACCTCAGTTTTAGATGATTTGATCTGAGGATTGTGTTTCAGAATATAGTCAACATTTGCCTGGGACATGCAGCCAATAAAATCGGATATTTTGTAAAGCTTCTTTTCTATTCTCCTGAAATACCAGTGAATAAGACTGCCTTTTTTAATCATTCCCAGATCTACTGCATTCTGAGGGAAAATATCTTTGAGGAGCAGGTATGTCCTTGAACTGTTTTTTCTCTTGATATAGCTTAGGGTTTTTGTTAAAGTGATTGGCGGTGTGGAATATATGACAAGATCAAAATGTTCTCCGGAATAGTATTTCTTAATAGCCTTCAGGAACTGAAGATCAATTAATAACATTGCTGCTGCCTTTTCTAAAATGTTTGTCTGGGTAATATTCAATGTTCGAACTGTAAGAATTGAAATGTTATTCGATTCTGCAACTTTTGTTTTTCCTGATTCTCGTCTTTCCAGAGGTGTAACAACGTACACTTTATGTCCGCTATCCCGGAATTTTCTGATGAGGTCTTCATAGATGCCCCGGACATTAATATCTTTAATGTAATGCAATACAACGAAGACAATGCTCATGACGGGAAAGCTATAAGATCAGGTCCAATATTGGAACTCAATGATATCTCAAAAAAAAACTGAAAGACTAAAAAGGAATCGTAATTTATTTTAAAACAGTATTCCATCTAACAACTAAATTGGATGGAGAGAATAGTTTTTGAGCCTTAATCTCTGATTTTTTACCCAAAGATATTAATTTTTCTATAGTCAGGTTCGAGGAGGAAATCAGAATATTCTTTATTGACTCAGTATCATCACAATCACAAAGGAATCCATTTGATTCGTCAACCAGTGTATTAAAGTCCGAAACTTTGGTCATCAATATAGGTTTCCCCATCATCATGGCTTCGCAAACAGCATTTGGCAGGCCTTCGAACCGGCTGAACAGGCCCACCGCATCGGCCTTGAACATGATGTTGGCAATATCCTTTGTCTCACCTTTTAGTTGAATTATGCCTTCAAGATTATATTTCTTGATCTGCTTTAGAGCATTGTCATATACTGAAGTGTTTCCTCGCGTTATTTCTTTGCGGCCATACCATTCGATATTAATTTTCATTTTTTCCTCGGGAGAAAGCATTCTTAGCGCACTGATAAGTCCATCCGGATTTTTTACACTGCTGTAGCTGGCAGCAACCACAATATTAAATTTGCCATTTAATTTGGGAATGTAACTGGCGGTTATAACAGGCAGTATAACAGGATTGTAAATTGTTATTAACTTATTGAGATGGCGAGGAGAGTTTTTTTCCCACATTTTTCTTGAATTTTCCGAGTTGCATACGATAATGTCGGAAAATCGCTGGGTCATTCTGAATATTTTACCTTTAAAAGAATTAAAAGCTAAGCAATTATTGCTTCTTTCACTGGTTATTACTTTCCAGGATTTCCCTCCGATTGCTGAAATGCAGTTCAGGAAGTTTGGTGTGTCCATAAAAGAGATAACGGCATCATATTTTTTTTTACGGATAAAATTCCTGACTTGAATAATTCTTGACAGATAACTGCTGGTTACTGTTTTATTAATAAAGATATTCTCCTTTTTCACACTGTCAGCAAAAAAGTCCCCCTCGTTGTATGTTAAAAACTCGACAGAGTGATTACTTTCTTTAAGTAATCTGGCCAATGTAACAATCTGTTTTTGTGCTCCTCCTGAACCAAGATTGTCAATTAATAACAAAATACGCATACTATGTTTTGCGGAATGGTGTAATTTTCCTTATCTGATGAATTTGTCGTTTTCAATCATTTCCATTAAAAACTTCAGCATTCATCCAAATATTATTTAAAGAGTGCCATACTTTTTGTATTGAATAATGGTTTTCAACTCTTTTTTTTGCATTGTTTCCATATTTTTCAGCCAGGGGCTTATCGTTTAGCATCTTTATTATCCCTTCTCGGAGTGAATTAACGTCAGCAGGCGGAATCAGTAACCCGGATTCGCCTTCCAGCATCTCAGGAATGGCACCAACCGAAGAAGCAATTATGGTGCATCCGCATGCCATACTTTCAAGTATGACATTAGGAAATCCTTCGGAGTGTGACGGTAATACGAAAATGCTGGCTGCCAGCATTTCCTTTATAACTTCATTGAAGCTCAGTTCTCCTGTAAATTCGATCCAGCCATCACAGTTGTTTCTTTTTGCATCCAGAAGTAGTTTTTCTTTTATTTCCGGAACAAAAGGTCCTATGATTTTCAGATTAATGTCGGGAATTTCGCGGCAAGCCTCCACAAGTTCGAAAATTCCTTTCTGCTTTACAATCCATCCTACGAACAATACTCTGTTTATGACTTTTCTGATGTTTTTGTTTTCCTCAATCAAGTTTAGAATATCCGGAGAAATTGGATTTGGCAGCAATTTTATATTAGCAAATCCATTATCGATTAGAGTCTTATATGAAATTTTATCAATAACCAGCACAAAATCTGTGTGTTTTATGCAATACTTAATAAGCCACCATTCCCAATTATTCCTCTCGGCAAGAGAAGGAATCCTGCCAAAATGCATATGAAGTACAGCCCTGGCTTTCCTTTTTCTTGCATATTTAATGATTACAATATCTTTAAGCAGACTTATTGATGCACTGGAACAAATGTGTACAATATCTGGTTTAAAAGAATTAAATGACCTGATAAAACTGAAAATTATTCTAGTGAATTCGAATAATCCTGAAGACAATCTGTGAACCAGAGTATAAGATGGTATAAATCCAGTTCTGCCCATAGGTTGTAAAAGTAAGTCTACTTCTTTTGCATCCAGGTTGCTGGAATAATTAATAATATGCTCAGTCCAGCGACTAATCCCGCCTGTAACACCTCCGAACGGAGCACATAAAAGTACTTTAAGCATGTTTTGGTCAATCTTGGATTTTAAAATCAACTTCTCGGAACGATAAGAGTTAAATCAAGCAACAGGCGACGATCATGTATTCAGTTATTGTTTTTGATCACGTGGAGATACTGTGAAAATTCTGATCAGGGTCAGGGCTTTCATTTCCCAAAATGTATCCCATGAGACTTGCCTGCATGAATCCCTCAACTGAAGTATACCACATAGAAACCAGTGAAATAAAGAACCAAATAATCAAAATGGTAAGAAACAGTATTCTTTTTTCTTCGGGCCATAATTTATTAAAAAATAACGACAGAGCCGAAAAAAATAAGGTTATATAAACCAAAACGCCGAATATGCCGAAATTGGACAGAAGTTCCAGCCAGTCATTGTGTGCATATGACCCTCCGGTAATATCCAATGAGGAGGCGAATCCAAATCCGAAAAGAAGGTTAAAAACATTATCCTTATTGTACCAGTGATCTAAAAGTGTTCGATAAATTACATCTCTTCCGCTTGTATTGCCTTCGATCATTGAAGTCATTCTGTTTATTAACAACTCATTGCTGGCTGACTCCCTGTAAACGAAAAGAGCCAGACCGGCAATTACCAGAGGCACAATAATATATCCGGAGATTCTTTCGTTTTTTCCAATTGTGATTAGTTGTAAATAGAAATACATTATCAACGCGAAAGAGCCGGCAATAATGGCGCCTCTCTTGGAGCTTTGAATTATAAATACCAACAGTACAGCCATCAACAGGCCGGAAATGATTTTCTTTTTATTTATAAGAAAAACAAAAGGCATTAAACCTGTAAATGAATAGCCTAAATTATTGACAATAGCGGCAGTATCGCTATTCATCTCCATCCGGACCAGGCTTTCATTACGAAAGTACTGAAAAATAATAATAGGGATCATTATTATCAGGAAACGGATCAGATGATCTGATTTCAGAATGTTCTTTCTTGAAAAACAGTAAAATGGATAAAATGGAAGCAAACAAGCTGAGATGCTCTTAAACATGTCGCGTACAGGACCTTGTGAAAAATCAAATTTAATAAAATAACCAATCAGGTTAATTACGAAAAGTGCCGTCCAGGCATAATAGAAAACAGATTTCCTGTTCTTTAGCAAAAGAGACTTGATTAAATAGAAAACTGAGATCAAAAGGATTAAGATAATGCAGGTTTTTGATAAAAACGACCCCTGTGGGTATAATAAACCTTGTGTAAAATAAAGAGCATAAAGTGACAGAATGAAATCTGGTATATATCGGGTTAAGTACATTATGACCTGTATATTGACTAAGTAAATTTACTTCACCCCAATTATCTGATTCTTTTTATGAAGAATTTCATTAATAACTGTCTCAATCATCCAATCCCTGCCATCGAAAGACTCGTTATGCCATTTCCCGGACCTGTCCCAGAAACCATGCAAAAATTCATCATCATCCAAACCATAGCAGTATGAGTTTTCAATCAGTACAAGTTCATTAGTTTCGCAATTTCTAATTATATCCAGAGCGCATGATTGTGCCTTAATTTTGTCGTAAATATCAAAGGCAAAGTCAAGAACTTCCTTGGATATAAATTCTTTATCAAAATGGTCATCATGCCCCCCGGAAGCTCTGAAATCATTCTTTCTCACGTATCTTACCGCGGCAATGCAATAATCACCAACAATTTCGATCCTGTAGTCAAAGCCTTCATTGGGAACATAATCCTGAAAGAAGATATAACTCTTTTCAGGCGTTGTCATTCTTTCTTGCTGGGTTGGAACAAATAACCTTAGGAATCCTTTCATTACGCCAAACAGACTGTCTTTTTGGTTCCTGAAAAGATTTAATCTGTTTTTAAAATAGCCCCATCTGTTAAATTGCGGATGTCCGTTTTTAAAGGATTTATTAATTAATTTTTGAGCCATTCTATAGTTTCTTACTAACCTGACATTTGAACCAGAGGCTCCCTTCCTTAACTTAAATACCTTTGGAAATGTTGCTGTCGAAATCCATTTAAGGGCTTCTTCACGTGTATAGAAGATATTTGTTGAAGGAACTTTTATCCCAAGAGATTCATAAAGGTATTTCTGTCCGACTTTATCATCAAAATGCCATCCTGTTCTGAAATTGGGAAACACTACTTTACCGGATTGCTCCAACGCAAAAAGTAATTGCTTGGCAAACAGTTGCGATCTATAATCATTGTGGTAATAATGCCATAGCAGAGCGTCACAATCATTCAATTGTTCTATGATGTTGTCTTCGAAGCAATTAACTTCTTTGTAATCAATTGACCTTTCTTTGCAATATTCAATCCATCTAACGCTATAGGATTTATTGTCATTATGGATTCCGATCTTCATGGTTGGTTTTCCGGTTATTTCTGAATAATTAATTTTATGTTTAGAGGAATTCTTCTAAAGTTAAGTCTATAAAGAACCTTTAAGTCAAATCTCTGAAATGTTTTGCCTTGTTCCTAAAATTTAAACAGGATTACCATTATCAACCAGTGATGAAGGTAATAATTTATTATTTGATTAACGATAAAAACTTTTTAGCAACAGAAGTTATATTATAGGCATCCAGATTCTGAATATAATATTGATTCTTATAATTTCCGTCAAGAAATTCATTTATTTCTTCAACAGGCAGAGAATCAGAGGCTATTTTTAAAATAGGCCTTTTTACTAACGCATAATCTATCAGTTTGCTTGGTGATCCATAGTCGTTCAGATTCTGAATATGTAATAAAAAGTCCATTTTGCTTAATTGAGTCAGCAACTGATCTCTGGAAACATAGGATCTGATCTCCAGCTTATTTCCTAATCTATTGACAAATGGAAGAATTAATTCGTTATCCATTGTATAAACTACAAATTTAAAATCAGTTTTAACCGAACATAAGTAATTTAAAAACAATGACGGATCTCGGAAATTTCTATAGAAAGTCCCGGCATATGCAAATGTTGGGACGGGATTTTTAACATAATTATCAGCTTTTGGAATATCTTTAAAATTAAACCCCTGAGGGATTATTTTTATTTTTTCTCTGAATTCAAAATAATAAGCACTTACAATGTTTGATGAGGGCACTGTAATAAAATCAGCTTTTTTGCTAAACCATTTTTCAAAATACTTAAAATAGAAAGGGTGCTTTTGAAATTTGTTAAACATATATGGGTCTCCACAATCGGCCACCCAGGTTTGAGGAAAATCACGGTCATGCAGACTTTTTGACAGTGCACATCCCCAATGAATCGGAAACGGATTTGCTATGGATATAAGAAGATCAACATTTTTTTCTGACCTGATTATTCTAGGGATTTTCACCATAAACTCAATATCAGGAAATTCAAGGAGTCTGTTAAAAAGTTTGTATAATAGCCTGTCAATTATATTTCTTCTTTGCCATCCATCACTATTTAATGTGGCAAACTTCATTTTTCCTATATTTTTAACTTTTAATTTATATTCTTCTTCAAATTTCAGATAATTGAATTTACCCAATACTGCGTATACTGTTACATTATGTCCCTGTTTCGCCAACTCTATTGCTAATTCGGTTGCCCTGAGAGCTCTGGGACTATATGAAGGGAAGAATCTGCAGCAAATTACCAGTATTTTCTTTTTTCCCCTGTTATCTAACATTACACTTTAGTTGGTTTGTGAATTACTCCTTTTAAAAATCGGGATAATAATTTCCAGATAATTAATATCGAACCATCTGGCTGTCAATAATAACAAGCTTAAATATCCTGATCCGGTTAGTGATAAATATTGAAATGGGCTTAAACCGGGCAATACAAAATTCATAACCAATTTTACAACAGCAATGGTAAATATTGAATGAAAAGCAATAATAATCAGGCGTCCTAAAGGAAATAGCTTGATGATTGAAATGCCGGTTATTCTAGAGACATAACTCAGAGAAATCATTATAATGCAAACCTGGATAAAAACAGAGAATATAGCTATAGATAAAGGATCATTAAAAATCTTCACGATAAAGTATTCACCTATCCATATTAGAAATGCAAAGATTATATGTATTCTGGCATAAAAACGAGTCTTTCCCAATGAAAGAAGAAGAGGTGAAAAAACAATGACGTTGAAAAAATTAACAGTCATGGCTGTACTAAAGAACTTAGATGCCCCGGAATATGTTGCTGAATATAAGAATGTCATAATATCTTTTGAATTGAACAAAAAAAAGACCACCATTGGGTATATTAGGATCACTGATTTATTTAGTGCATTCTGCCACAAACTAACCAGTTTGTTCATATCGGTTTTATCATTTACAATTTTAGAAAATAACGGCATAAGCACTATTGCTGTAGCTCCGGTTATCATAGTTACAAACGGAATTTCAATAAAGCCGTTTGCAAATTCGGCAAAAACCTCCCTGCCAAAAAATCTGCTTATGTAAAACTGATCAGCAGCTTTAATGGCGATGCCTGCTATGCTTGCAAGTACTAGTGGCATGCTGTATTTAAGTATTTTAACAAAATTCAGATTTGACTTTTCACTTGCGACTTTTCTAAAAGGAATTCCCTTAAAATACACTGCGATTCCAAGTGTAATAATTGACACAATTATCCATCCGTATATTGCTGTGAGGTAAGTCCCTTTAAAAAAAACTACTGGTAAGACAATAAAAATTAATATTAAAGTTCTTGATAAAGTATTGTAAATTGCTATATAAATTGTCTTTCTATAGGAAGAAAAAATCCCTTCTATTCCCATAGTGGGCAATAAGAGCAATGGAATCGGAGAAAAATACTTCAATCCTGTTGAAAGCTCAGGATTCTTAAGCACTTTTGCTATCAGGCCTGAGAAAGTAAAAAGAAAAACTGAAAAGGCCAATCCAGTTAGAAAAAGTACTTTGGATACTTTAAATACAATCTCTTTTCCTTGAGCTACATTATACCGTGGGAGGAAATAATCAAATACTAATGGCAGCCCTGCGCTAAATATTACTAAAAGAGTGCTATAAACATAAAGAATTTGCCGGTAAGTGCCGTAATCTGATTTTGTGAAATATCTTGATAATACCATTGCACTGATCAAGCCTAAGGCAAATGAGCTGAATTTACCCAATGCAACCCAGAGTGTCTGGACAGTATTGTTGTTGTTTTCCACTATTTATTTAGCCAATCATTAAGGTGCTGACGAAGATCAATTAATCCCAATTTTTTCATAGACAATGTCATAACCTTTCCAATCACCATAAAAGCTTGAATTGTGGAAAAGAAGAGTTATGAGGCTCCCGAATTTTTTACCGATCGAAATATAGTAATTTAAAACATCTGATACCTTATCGAGAGGGTATTCCTGATATTGTCTGAGAGTACCATCCATAACTATCAGAGGGCGTTCCTTTAATTTCAATATTCTTCTTCCTTTAATATCAAATAAATGAAAAACGTCCCCGGTTCCACATCTGAAACCTTCTTTGTCAGCGTAACCGAGTGTACTGTCGATTTCCATATTGTTTTCTTCCCATATGGAAAGTGTTTTTGTTAGATCTATTCGTAAATAATGCTGTCTCCCTTCCAGTACCTTTTGTTGGATCGCGTTTTCCAGTAAATCTTTTTCATCACGCCATTTACAGGGGTTGTCAAACGTGTCATATCCCGGATGAAATCCTAAAATATGGCCTCTTTTCTTAATTTCATCAACACTGTGACGAAATAACTTGCTGTTTAAATAACTGTTTGAATCATAGATAGAATTGCCAGATGATGACATTAGATAAAAATGTGATTTCACCTCAAGTTTTTCACTTTTTGTCATCAAAAGATCAAAAGTATTATAAGGATTTGGGTAAAACAGATATTTAATATTCTCAAAGGCCGCATGCACATTTTTTCTTCTGAATATATCTCCAAGTATTGTCTTTATGGATCTGTTGTAAATAAGGATATCAATATCATGTGTAAAAACAACCTCGAACTTTCGGCTCTTCCTAATCCCATTGTAACCTAGTTTCTTAAGCATTTCCCATAACATTTCAACATATTCATTTACAACTGGTCTGAGGAGAAAGTTGTTTTTAAATGCAGTGCTTTCAGATCCAGGGAAACGACCATGAGAATCTCTGATTTCGTTGACAATTTCTTCCCATCTGGTCAGCATAAAAAAAGAGGAAGCAAAAACATCTAAACCGCAATAAATCTTCCTTTCTGAAATGATTAATTCGTCATTACCGTAAATTATTGGAATATCGTTACCTTTAATAAACTCATTTACAGTGAAAGGCACTTTTAAAGGGATTGAATTTAAATTCAGAAAAGAAAGTACCCCCCTGTAATTTGCAAAAAACCCATCTTTGATTGTAAGCTCAGAATCTTTAAAACTAATAATATAGTCTTTGACTGTATTGCTATAAAATATAGAGTACTTCAAGCCAAGAAAATCCGTGAACAATGTTTTAATTATATATTCTCTTTCGGGAATATTATTTTCAGGTACCTTGATCGAAAGCATTTATTCTGTATTAATTAATGTCAGAATCTTCAACGAATACTCTCATTTAAACCAATAATATCATAAACATTGATTTCTTTAAAATTAATGAAAAAGTTGTGACTGTTGGTTTTTTAAATGATTGCTATATAAGTATTACCTTTTTCCTGCATAATAAAAGTCGCATTTTTATCTGATATTTTGTTTTGCCATGGGATAGTAAATACATAAATTGTTAAAAAAATGGTTAAAAAGTCAATAATAAAATATTTACATGCTATAATAAGTATAATATTTTAATACTTTTGCAGTTATTATTTTAGCGTTAGTCAATTATATTTTCATCTTTGTCAAATAAATAACCATCAAGCAAATATGAATAAAAAAATAGACTGTCCTAGACGAACATTCTATTTTAAACGATTTATTGTTAATTTGAAAAAGTTCTTGCCTCAGTGGTTATGCATATTCCTTCTTTGCATAACTGAATTGGTTTCGGCTTCAAGTTATTACGTTTCAACTTCCGGCAATAACAATAATCCGGGAACTTTAAGCAGTCCGTTTAGAACGATTAATTTTGCAGTCTCAAAACTTACAGCTGGTGATGTGCTTTATGTAAGATCTGGAGTTTATAATGAGTTAGTCAACATCTCATCTTCAATAAAAGGAACAGAAAACTATCCTATATCCATTAAAGCGTACCAGGATGAATCGCCTGTTATTGATGGAACAGGGCTGGATACAGGGTCGGGTAGGCCATTAGTAATGATATGGTCAGATTATATCCATTTCATAGGATTCGAAGTAAGAAATGGCAATATTACTGGTGATTTAGGGAATGGTGGCGCAGGTATAATTAGTAACGGAATCTCAACTTTAATAAGCAATTGCACTGTTCACGATTGTTGGTCTGGAGGGATAGGGGTTTCAGGTGATTACTCAATAATAGAATATTGTACGGTTTATAACGCATCTCTCTGTAACTATCAGGTCAAAGCCTCATTATGGGGTTCAGGAATATCTCAAAGGAATTCTCCTAAATATGGTATTATTAGGCATTGTGTTGTACATGATTGTTGGGGAGAGGGTATCTCATTTTTCAATGCAAGTCATGGAACAGTAGAAGATAATGTGGTATACAACTGCTCTTCTGTCCATATTTATATTTCTGACGCTTCTTATTGCCTGGTACAAAGGAACCTGGTCTACAGAACATCAGACTGGAACTATCCCGGCACCGGCATTAACTTTAGTGATGAGACATTTGAAATACCTCAGTCAAATAATATTTGTGTAAACAACATTGTGTATGGAACACGTAGGTGTTTTAGCTGCGGTGATCCTCGCAATACAATTATCGCAAACAATACATTCATGAACAGTTGCTATGTAAGTTGCGTGCAGTTGAATACAGAATCGACGTCTACTAATTCCTATTTTATTAACAATATTGTTATTCAGGAGGATAACCTTTATGATATTTATAATTATGCCCATACAGGAGATGGAAGTGGCATAACCTGCAGCAACAATCTGTTTTTAAGCCCGGCCAATATCAAGGATTATACCGGCACCAATGACATATTTGGTGATCCACTAATAGCCAGGTTGGGAAATATTGAACCGGGAGAACTTACAGCTGAATACTTTAGTTTGTTAGATGGATCAGTTGCCATAGACAAAGGACGAACTTCAAGCAGTGTGAAAGACGATTTTTTTGGCATTCCCCGCGATTCCAAACCCGACATAGGAGCAATTGAATTTAAGGAAGCCAGTCCTCTGAAGCTGGTTGTTTCGGTTTCAGTAACGGGTGCAGGAGGTTCAACGGTAATCTCCAGTAACAAAGGGACCCTTCAACTGACTGCTTCTGTAACACCTTCCGATGCGACCGATAAATCAGTTACATGGTCGATTGCAAATGGAACCGGACAGGCAACAATTTCCTCATCCGGACTTGTCACTGCCGTTGCCAACGGTACTGTTACCGCCAAGGCAACAGCAAACGACGGTTCAGGTGTATATGGAACCCTGGCAATTACCATTTCCAACCAGATAAAACCTGTGACCGGCATAACCGTTTCCGGATCTGGTGGCGTCACAACAATTACCACAAATAAAGGTACGCTTCAGCTTATTGCAACCATTGCACCTTCTGATGCGTCAAATAAAACAGTTACATGGTCGATAGCAAATGGAACCGGACAGGCAACAATTTCCTCATCCGGACTTGTCACTGCAGTTGCCAACGGTACTGTTACCGCCAGGGCAACAGCAAATGACGGATCGGGGGTGTCTGGCACGATGATCATTACGATTTCACCCTCGAGTGTCCCTGTTCTTGTCACTGGTTCAATTGATAATGAGGCTCCATCAAAGGTCATATTAACATTCAGTTCAAACCTGGCAAACATTATCCCGGCGTCTGCAGCGTTTGCAGTTAATGTAAATTCGAACCTCAGAGGAGTTAACTCAGTATCATTATCAGGTAATAAAGTTACCCTGATCCTCGCTGATAAAGTCAGCTCAGGAGATGTAATTACAGTTTCATATTCTAAACCTTCGTCCAATCCGTTGCAAACTACATCTGGTGATCTGGTTCAATCATTTTCCGGATTTAATGTAAAAAATAACATTATTGCCCCAAATTCTTCACCAAATGTAGTTGTAAACTTTTCTCCATCCACATTCTCGGGATTTGTAAGTGAAATAAACGCAAGCGGAAGCTATGATGCAGATAATGATAAGCTTACGTTCAACTGGTTAATACCTGAAAATATTCAGGTTTCATCTGCTTCCGGACCCGTTATCCGATATCTTGGTCCTGTCGTCGCGGAAAAGAAGCAAGTCCAGTTTGTTCTGAATGTAACGGATGGTAAATCAACAATATCTAAAATTGTACCTGTAACAATAAATCCTTATGAGCCGCATCTTGATGTAGCTGAAGTGAAAGACATCAAAGCCAGTTCATATTCGGAACCCAATTATCCTTCCAACATAATTGATGGAAATATAGGAACAATGTGGGCTGCAAACGGGGATAACAACTGGATATTGTTCACCCTGAAAGAGCCTTTTTCAGTGCACCATGTAAAACTGGCATTCCAGCCCGGCCAAGCCAGGGAGTCCTATTTTGATGTCCTTGGATCAGAGGATAATATAACCTGGGAACCAATTCTGATTAAATCAAATTCATGTGATTTTTCAGGAGATCTCCAGGTTTTTGATTTTCCGGAATCCAAGTCTGTTATGGAGTATAAATATATAAAGCTTATTGGTCATGGCAGCAAGTCAGACAGCTGGAACTATTTCTCGGAGATAAGAATCTATGGTTATACAAGAGAAAAGACGAGAAGTTATGATCTTCAGGCTGTAAAAATATTTCCTAATCCTGCAGGCAGATATGTTACAATCAGGATTGCTGACCTGAATTTAAATCCGGAATTTGTGAGAATTGTCGATCTTTCAGGATCAATATTGTGCGAATACCGGGTTGCAAACCAGGAAAAAGAATTAATGCTTCCTCTAAATCTTAAGAATGGTTTGTATATCCTGCAACTGGGTGGCAACGGGATGACCCTGAACTCACAGAAACTGATAGTCAGAAACTGATATTCATTCCCGGGGTTATGACAAAATTGCAACCGGAGTCTCTTAATTATTAATGAAGCCGGTTTTGCTACAGATAGTGGTCAGGTTAAAACAATCGATGCCGGGACATAACAGGGAGGAAAATCGCGCTTTAGCTTAAACGGTTTGTTTTTTGATGTTTATAACCATATTTGCCGCCATAGCCATATTTGGTTTCGACCGTTTCAGTATCATTGACTATAATACTGACACTTTTAAAATCGCTGAAGGTTATGTCTTTAAGTGTGTTTTCAAGAAGATGTATCGGGGTCATATTTTGTCTTACTGTTACAAGAGTAGTATCTGCCAACCCTGAAAGGTGAAAAGTATCAGATACTGTGCCAATAGGAGACGTATCAATTATAATACAATCATAGTTTTCCTTCAACAGTCTGACAAGTTCTGCGGCCTTATCCAAAGCCATCAGTTCTGATGGATTAGGTGGTATGGGGCCTGCCGGTATTATTGACAAATTCTCATAAGCGGTCGCCTTAATTATATCACCAAAACTATCCTTCCCAATTAACCAAGTGGAAACTCCCTTGTCATTATTGATCCCGAAATCATCGTACAACCTGGGCTTTCTTAAATCAAATCCCACAATTACAGTCCTTTTGCCGATAAGGCTATATACTGAGGCAATATTTATTGCCGTAAAAGATTTGCCTTCTTCGGGGCAGGAAGACGTAATAAGTATGACAGGGACACTGGCCTCTTTTGTAATGAATTGCATCTTCGATCTCAGGGATCTGAATGCTTCTGAAACATTTGATGAAGGATCATCCATCACGATTGTATTATTCTTAAGCTGATTGTGAGGTATATGGCCTATGACAGGAATTTCCGTGATCTTCTTTATGTCTTCATCTCCTTTTATTTTAGTACTTAATTTATCTGATGCAATTATCCAGAAAAAAGGTGCAAAAACACCAAGGAAAAAGGCAGATAGGTAAATCAGAGATTTTTTGGGCTTTATTGGCGCGGGATCAGCTTTTGCACTATCTATTATTTCATTGTCCGGCATATTGGATGCTTTCTGAATTTGTGCCACCGCTCTCTTTTCAAGAAGAAAAGTATAGAGTTCGTCATTTAATTTGAATTTCCTCTCAATTCCAAGCAGCTGCCTTTCTGTTACAGGTAAAGCGGTTGCCTGAGCATTTATTGAACGTATCTGGTTCTGGTTTTCATCTCTCGCCAGATTGTTGGCTCTTCTTAATCCGTTAAGGGTTTCCTTCAGAGCTTCTTTGGTGTTTCTGATTCTAAGCAACAACTGTCCCTGAAGCGGATTTTTTTCTCCAAGACTTTTGCTGTATAACTGACTTTGAAGATCAGCAAGGTCAGACACAAGTTTTGTGAGTCCCGGGTCTGATATGCCCATTGTTGCCGGAGCTATTGGAACTTCGCCCGTATTCTCTTTCAGGAGATAGTCGGCAAGGTAATTATAGTAATTTGCTTCAATTTCGATACGCGCTTTTTCATTTTCGAGCTCCATGGCCTGGTTGATTATTGCCTGCCCTTGTGATGAAAGGTTCATTACCCGATTTCTTGAACGGAATTCCTGAAGTTTGTTTTCAGTAATTAATAAGGAGTCGGAAATTCCAATGAGCTGATCATCAATAAACGCTATTGTTCTGATGGCTTCCCGGTTCTTTTTGTCAAGAGAATTTTGAAGGAAGATTTCAGTTAGTTTGTTCAGGAAATCGATGAGCATCGCCTTGTTGGTGCCTTCAATGCTTATTGATAGAATTGTCCCGTTTTTTGATGCCGGTTCTACCTTAAGTCTTTGAACGTAGCTTTCTGTTAAATCATCGAGATCGTGGTGTATAAAGCAAACATTCCTATAGGTTTTTTCAGATGGCCATTTGTCAACCTTTTTCTCAATACGAAAATTTCCCTCGCTGAATTTTATAGTTTTACCAAATGCTGATTCAACTTGAAATTCTGATTTGTCCTCAAGTTCAGCATGAAGTTCAAACGACTCATCGTCAAGCAAATTAAAGCTGAATTCAATGCCGGTGGGTATACTGTCAGGATTTTCAGGGACAATTAGGATTGGAGAGGCAGGGTAAAGGGATAAATCATCGAAAACGCCGCGAACGTAATATTCATTCTGAAAATTAAGTTCTTCGAGTGCCCTTGAAACCAGTGATTTGGATTTTAATATCATAATCTGGTTATCAAGATTCTTCATCCCCGAACCTAATCCGAATCCTTCAAGAAGTTGTTCATTATTAATTGAATTTGTCTTTTGTTCCTGTTCAATTAAAAGAGAGGTCGAGACCTTATATTTTGGGATTGAAAGGGAAATGAATAACCATGCAAAAAAGAAGGCGATTAATAATGTTATCAAAAAGTAGTGCCATTTTGAAATCATCCTTTGTAAAATTTCAACAGGATTTATTTCGTCCTCATTCTTAACTTTGCCGGGTAATGTGTGGGACTTCATTATTGAATTGTAATTCATATTTTTTAACAAAGATTTCGTCTGGCACTTTTATCAGCCCGAAATGTGAGAACAGACTTGCTTTCTGTTTCTGACTATGATGAATTATCTATTTAACTACATTCCAAATCAGTATAAAAGTAGTGACAGTACTTAAGATAACTGAATAGGGGAAGGATTCCATTCTGAAGAACCTTCCTTTCATTGGCGGAGCATATAAGACATCATTCGGCATTACATAGAAATATTCGGAACCTATAATATTCCGGTCTCTCACAGAAAACTCCTTTACTATGTTCCCCTCCGGTGTTTGACGGATCAACTGTAATTTTTGCCTGTTACTGTATAAATCAAGATCTCCGGCCATTGCAAGAGCCTGAAACACATTAAGGCGGTCCTTATATATTGGATATCGTCCCGGATGCTGTACTTCCCCAATTATGCTTATATAATTATTTACAAGCTTCACTACAACAACAGCGTCAGCCACATAGCTTTTAAGAGCTTTATCCAATTCATCTTTAACAGCTTTGAGTGTCTTTCCGGCTACTATGAACCGTCCTGCATACGGTAATTCGATTGCTCCTTCATCATCAACAGAGTAGCTTAAAATATCTGCGCTAAGTTCATTCATGCCATAACCGGAGGTATTTGCCGGCATGGTATTGAACATGTCTGCCCATTGAGGATCAGGGGTTACAACCTTTATGAAAAGATTATCATAGGGTTGGATAATGTATGTGGCAGGAGTAATGGAAATGAACTCCTGTCTTGTTCCTTCCGACTGAAGATATGTAAGCTTCTTGTTTGTTACACATGAACAAATAAGTAGTGTAGTTGTAACTATAATTACTGCCCTGAATTTCATACAGGATTCATAAAGTTCAATAAGCATAAAACTTAAAGATAGAAAAATATTGCGTTTTAGGCCACTCGTTTATTATTTAATTATACTATCGGTAATTCTCTTTCTTTATTGACTCAGACCTCACCATTTAAAACATGGTAAATATTATTTTATGAAATTTCTATCGACCTTTAAGGAAAGTGCCGTCATTTCCAACTATTTTACTTACAAGTGAAGTTTAGAGAGTTTAATGATTTTTTGATTTTTGCTGAGTGATTTTTATTGTCATTGATGGTTTCAATGATATTTATCTGCCTTAACGATTATTTCTGTAATTTTATGTGAATGAGGATAATGCGGAATTTTTAAGTTTATGTTATAATTCAAACAAAACTGCATTCTGTCTGTTTAAAATATTAAATGGAATTTAATGTAAAAAAAAAACGCTTTAGTCAAAATTACAGGGTTTCACGCCTGTAAGGAAGGCAGTTTCATAATGTTTGTATTCTGAAATGGTCTACCTTTGTTATTGGAAAATTCATTGCGATTGAAGACACATTTTCTACACGTTTTAATTCTTCTCAGTTTTTTAAATCTGGGTGGTTTGGCATCGGCACAATTTACGCCCGGTACTATAGGTGTGCCGCAGACTATTTGCTATAATACCAAACCTGTGACTCTGACTCAAATAACTGCACCATCAGGAGGTTCTGGTTCATACAAGTATCAATGGCAAAGTTCAACGGATAATAAGAAATGGAAAAACATCAGCGGAGCAACAAATATAAGCTATTCACCACCTGCTCTTAAAACAAGTACCTATTACCGGCTTGGTGTTACGAGCGGAACGTACGGGACTCTTTATACCAATTCTGTGTTGATTACCGTTAGGCCAAACCTGACTTCAGGTTCCATCGGACCAGTACAAACAATTTGCTACAACACAGCACCATCAACTTTAAGGCAAATCATTACGCCAACCGGAGGAACCGGTATATATTCCTATCAATGGCAATCTTCGTACAACAATGCCGATTGGAATAATATTGACGGTGCTGTTAATAATTATTACAATCCTCCATATCTTACCTCAGATACATATTACCGCCTGGTCATTTCAAGTGGCGGCTGCAGTCCCGTTAACACTTCATCAATTCTAATTTCAGTACTGTCTCCTATTCCTCTTGCCCAGTTGCATGATAATATTACGATAGCTGCGAATACGTCGGCAAACATCGCGGTAACGGTCACGGGAGGGACGGGACCATATACGATACATTACACGCGCAACGGGGTATCCCAGAGTCCGGTAACGGATTACACGGGCGGGTCGGCGATATCGACCGGTGTACTGGCCTCCGGGACATATGTATATACACTGACCTCGGTTACGGATGCATCGGGATGCAGCGCGCAGAGCCTTGGAACGAGTATTACGGTAACTGCGGAAGGAAGCAGCACTCTGACCTCAGGTACGATAGGGACGTCACAGGGGATATGTTATGGAGTAGTTCCGGCCTCATTGACAGAGTTGAGTTCACCGACAGGAGGGACAGGGGAATACAGTTATCAATGGCAGAGTTCATTG